>Ga0310786_10001279_pt1 | contig 40355 bp, 39 predicted proteins | sample AusTroGonzalo_MG_FD_203881 | JGI IMG/M metagenome (GOLD analysis project Ga0310786, IMG submission 203881) | Bovine rumen microbial communities from tropical cattle in Woodstock, Queensland, Australia - Gonzalo_03 (v2) (version 2) | ecosystem: Host-associated > Mammals > Digestive system >... | reverse complement strand
CCATGATTTTGTAAGTTTTGTTGTTTCGTCGCTACAAAATTACAAAATCTTGGGGGATTGAGACCAACTCGTCCCCTATTTTTACGGAGTCTATCTAAATCAGAACTTTTATCGGACAGCAATAAATATAATCGCTAAAAAAGGTTGGGCATAAACTACTTCACTTCCGACAGACAAATCCTGTCGCCAATCATCCTGTGGAATTCCATGGTGAAGTGATTGTTCATGCCTGAGAAGGCATAGAACGTCATTTCACCAAAGTAGATTTTGCCGTCTACATTATACAAATCCACTCGTACCTGTGGGAAACCCTGTGCAATCTTCTCTGCAATTTCAATCATCTTCTCCAAGTTCTTCGGACGCGGCACATTCTTGTATTCCACCCCCGGATCAGCCAGATACTGACGCATGGGTTCCCATTTATGAATATCATACAGGTCGTAAACAGTCTTTCCTCCACCACTTCCACTATCCAATTTCCGATCATAGCAAACCATATCATATTGTGCCTTGCCGTCAATACACCTAATCTTATGGTCAACAGTCGTCTCTGACGAGAACTCATCGGTATTGTCCATCTCTATCAAACTTTCTGCCATTAAGCGTGGTTTGATAAATGTGTAGTGAGGCTCACAAGAAGCATAGCCATACCTTACAGAAACGTGCTTGTCAAGAAAATCAAGGATTTCCTTCTTGTTCATCTTGCTCTTATCTCGTACAATAACCGTACTACCACAATCATGCGTACATTTCAAGACGAACTTATCTGGCAGTTTGTCAAAATCTATGTCTTCAACACGGTCCCAAACGCCATAACACTCAGTGAGGATATCCTTCAAGCCAAGTTCTTCAATATGTTTCCGCACCTCATATTTATCAGTATACTCTGTCCACTTTGACGTGTCCGTCATCACCTCCATCCACGTCACCTTCTCGTTCAGAGTACGCGGGTTCTTCCAAGGGAACTTCTCTCTGTAGAAACGGTTCCACTTCATCTCAATCGCCTTCTTCGGATTGGTATCGATAAGCTCCCGCCATTTGTCTGTTGGCTCTATGTAATGAATAAAGTACAAAGCCTTGAGCGACCTTATGGGATGCAAAAAAGATTTTGCGCGCATTTTGAATTTATACGAGAGATTCATCTTTCTTCTAATCAAATTAATTGTTCATTTATAAATTGACTGCAAAGATAAATTAAAAAAATGATTTCTCCAAATATTTCTTAATTATTTTTGCTGAAAAAATGATGAGAAAACTTTGAATTATTTCAAGATTATTGTACCTTTGCACAAAATTATTCTTCAATGATTAAAGTCAGCGTCATATTACCCATATACAATGTTGCTTCCTACTTAGAAGAGACATTCAATTCTATTCTCCAACAATCACTGAAGGAAATAGAAATTATAGCCGTTAATGACGGTTCAACAGACCAAAGCGAGGAAATTATCAATAAGTTCAAACAACAAGACCCAAGGATTATCTCTTTTTCCCAAGAGAACCAAGGACAATCGGCAGCAAGAAACCTTGCACTAAAGCACGCGAAAGGTCAATATATATATATGATGGACTCCGATGATAAGTTGACCGACCCAGAAGCCATGCAAACATGCTATGATTATGCCGAACGTAACAAGGCAGATTTCATATTCTTTGACGGAGAATCTTTCTCTGAAGAAGGTGTTAGCCGAATTTCAAGAAACACCAAAAGAACGCATCTCGTAGATGAGAACAAAGCATACAATGGGGAATACCTTCTTAATCTCACATTAGACACAAGGACACATAACTGTGTCGTATGGCTTCTTTTCATCCGAAAAGACTATTTAGATCATATAGGGCTACGTTTTTATGAAGGTATCATTCATGAGGACGAGTTGTTTACCACCATACTCGCCCTAAACAGTTATAACATATTCTGCATGAAACGTAACTTTGTCGGACACCGTATCAGGCGAGCTTCTACAATGACGACCAGTTTCTCTAAGCGTAACATAAACTGTTACCTAACCGTTGCCGACGAACTGTTGAAATTCCGACAGACGCCAATTATCCACAAGTTCCTGCGGTATACGCTAAGCATAGTTTTCTACACTGGCCATCTGATTCCGTTTAAGCAAAAGCCTGCCGTATTCTGGCGCGCCTTACGTTCGGGCTACTTGAAATATATCGGATTCAAGTCAGCAATCGTCTTCTGGCTTAAGTAGTAAGGTATTTAAAAAGCCTTCCATTTCTCCCTGACCTTCACCCAACACATCATGCCGGTGTTCTGGCGCTTGCTCTTGAACAGGTTCCCGGGCCGGTTGAGGGGGGCGCCAATCTTGCGGAAAGCAACGAGTGACGGCAGTTATTCTCATCAAAGTTTCATTAACTGCCTATCGTCCACCGCAGCCACTTATACTTATTGAATATGTATGACAACAATAGTGGAGGCAAGAAACCGATGGGGAACAGCAAGAACGGACCTATCATCCAATGGGCTTCAAACCACTGGTGGAGTATAGGCGTCGTGAAGACCATGTCCATTGCAATCTGGTTAAAGATGTATATACCCATGCTGAGCTGCTCTATAACCTGAACAACATTCCTTAGCCTGTCTGACATCGTTTGCTTACTCAAAATAATCAGCAGATGGATGCATATTACATAAGCTAAGACATTCCTGAGAAGAGGTAGAAGCCCGAAAGGTAATTGCAGTGGATGCCACACAAGAACAAACAAACCAATTATAACGAAAGGCAAGATAATATACGACCAATTAGGCAACATCCATCCCACACGCTGTTTGGCACAAAGATAGCCAATCATAAAAGCGGGAAAATAGTAAAAAGTCCTGTTGACGCACAACATGTCGCCACGATAGACATACGTAGAGAAACAATAGCTAAAGAGATAGCCCAAGGCAATCAACATAAGGCACAAATTACGGGTAAACCTAATTCTCTGTGAATTAAGCAACTGAAGCATAACGGTAAGTGCGAACACCCCAAATAGCATCATCAGGAACCACAGGTGTCCGACACCGTAGAACAGTCTGGACCACGTATTCCAAGGCCACACGATGACCATCGGTATTCCCCATACCAGATAGGGTATCAGCAGGCGGATGGCCTTATTGCGGATTACCTCCACAGGATGCCTGTATTTGTTCTTGAAGATATACAGATAGCCGTACAGATAGCCGGAGATGAATACAAACATATTCAAGTCTATCACGTCAAGGAAACAGGACAATTTTGCCCAGAACGGGATGTAGATTGCATCCACTTTGATCCATCTCCCGTTATAGAAGCACATACTGTGAAAGGCGACGATCATGGTCATTGCCATTGCTCGCATTATTGTTATTTCCTCAAATCTTCTTGACTTTTCCATAAGTTATAATGAGTCTGTTTTTTTATACTGATGATAATAATCACCTTTTCTGATAATCACTGATAATTTCAGTTACAATACAGGAGTCTAATATGTGATAACCCTGATAATTAATGTGAATATGGTCTGTCTGGTATATCTCTTCTGAATACTTATGGCCTTGCGGAATCCAATGGTCTGCAGGAATGAACACCACACTATCGCCCAATCCAGTATCCTTCAACATCTTTCTGAGTCCGTTGCGGAATGGAGTAATGTCGTCTTCCACCACATTATTGAAATATGAGTAAATGCGATAAAGGTATCTTTGACGTTTGCTGTGTACGTTTATCCAGTCCGTCATTTCAAAGTCAGGTATTTCCATCACGACCGGACGGATATTATTGGCAAGGAGCAACCTGATAATCAAACGGTAGTTACCTGTATAATAAGAAACAGGGCGTTTCTTCCAAGAATCATTGATACCCACCATAACCACACAATAGTCCGGATGTTCTTCCAAAAGGGGTTGCGTACAGATATCATGCATCCACGAATACTCCTGAGTATGGCTTCTGAACATATAGTAATAGACGTCTTTACTCTTTGCCCCGCCCTTTCCTCTGGTCATGCACTTGACTGGCTTACTGGTCAATCTCTTAGCATACTGCACAAAGAGCGTATCACAACTAAGCGTCATGTGGTATTCGGCCCAACTGTCACCAATCACTGCCACCCGCAGAGTGTCATCATCAGGACGGGTACCGACACGATAGAACGGCAACTCTTCTGCCACCTCGAATTCTTCGTCAGCAAACAGGTATACACGATAGCCGGCATAGCACAACACACCATCCAGCAATAGGAAAAATCCTATCTTCTTCAGCTTCCTCAGCCTTATCTGATTTCGGTATATTGTGTATGGATTCATTCCCTTATGTCTCCCTGACCTTCACCCAATACATCATGCCAGTGTTCTGGCGCTTGCTCTTGAACTGGTTCTCGGGCCGGTTGAGGAGGGCGCCAATCTTGCGGAAAGTGCTCACCTCTTCCTTATAGCCCTTGAAATGCTGTTTCAGCAGGGCGGAGATTTCCTTCAGCGTCATCCACTCACCGTCATCATCGTTATCGGGATATCTGAAGTATATCGGATTCAAGTCAGCAATCGTCTCCTGGCTTAAGTAAATAGTTATATAACCACGTTTCGAAGATTCTACATTGGATGGTTGTCGCTCCCAGATTATCATAGACAATATTGAACATGGCACCCAGATTAATATCTTTATCGTAATAGTTAAAGGGTACCCGTTGACCGCCGTAGAGAATGGACTGTAGAATCTTGGCAAGCCCAGGAAATTGACACAGTTTCTTCACCATGTCATCAAACAGAGTATTCCCTTCTTTAAGAAGGATATTAACAGCCATCAGAACACCCTCACGACTCCATTCAAAGATATTCTCATCCATAATCTGGCAGAGACGGCTAACTAAGAATGGATATCCTGCAGTATAGTCAAAAATGAGTTGGGCGATAACCTGCTCATCAAAAACAAGAGCATGGTCTTGTTTATATTCAACAAGCATCTCTGCGATACCATCTGCCTGCAAGCTCATATCTGCATCAAAGGGAGCTGCAATATTCCAGGGAGAGTTGTACTGATGCTGATCTTCTGGACGAAGTTTCAGTTTAAGGTTTCTGACATCATAGACACCTGCAAGAATCACAGAGTAATAAGTTGGAATCTCATCACGAGAAAGGTACATCTCCCTTAACAATCCCAAGAACTTTAGAAATTGTGGATAATTTCCGGCCTGATCGACTTCGTCAATAAAAAGGACAATACGGTTGTTCGAACATATAGATGCAACCATTTTCCTATAGGTTATCACATCTACTGTACTCTCATGCCTGCTGATGGTATTTATCAACATAGTGGTAGCTGCCTCAGACAGATTCTTACCATTGTTCATTTCCAATGGAAGTTCCATCAATCTTACAGAAGCAAACAATAATGACTCGAGACTCTCATAGGCACTATCAGGAAGTCCCTCAAAACTAATGGAGAACACGGCATATCCCTTTGCCTCAAGATATTGTTTAAGAAATGCCAAGGTTGTTGTCTTCCCGTACTGTCGGCCACGATTAATACAGAAATACATATTTTCTTCCACCAGTTTTGCTGCCGCATTCACCTGACGGTCAATGGGTACCATATAATGTTGTGCGGCAATCATCTTGCCAGTCGTGTTGAACTTTTTCATCATTCTTTTGGCACAAAAACAATATATCACACTTCCTGTTTAACGTTCTTTTTCATACTGATTGCAAAGGTAAGTCAAAAAAATGACATCTCCAAATATTTCTACTTTATTTTTGCCACAAAAATATGAGTGAAAAGGCACTAATCTTTGCTACGGGAAAAGCCGAGACGGGTGGTCTTGTGTCATTAATGATGAAGTTCCATAGAATGGAAAGCTACTTCCGTGATGCTTGCTCTTGAACGGGTTCGCAGGCTCTATATATTCGTTCAACGTATAGCTACACAATGTCCGACCATGAGCGGTCACCCACACCTCTTACACCCAGCACTTAACTCACTGATAATCAGTACTCATTCTGGGTGTCACTGAACTCTTTTTACCCACACCCAAGGTGACACCTAAAGTCGCACCCAGGCTGAGGAACGAAGTCTCGCCGTGCCGACGGGAGGCCTCGCCATCCCAACGGGACTTTTAGCTTTGCAGCATAGTGGGTGAAGCTTCCAAGCTTTGCGACAAGAGCACGGATGCAAAGCTTGGAAGCTTCACCCACTACCATCCCAACGGGAGGCCTCGTCATATTGATGGGAAGCCTCGCCGTTCCGATGGGAGGCCTCGCCGTTCCGATGGGAGGCCTCGCCAGAAATGTCCCAGGCCGTGGGAAAAATCTTTGGCATCGGACTTCACGGACTTCCACGGACTTTTCTGTTCGGCTGGATTTCTTGCGTCCCTTCGGTTCTTTCAGTCGCTTCGTTTTGTGAAAGCGGCAAAGCCGAACGGCCGCTCGACCGAACGGGTGCGACCTTGGGTGTGGGTAAAAACGGGTAGGTGACACCCAAAATGGCTATTGATTATCAAGCAGTTAAGTGCTGGGTGTGCTGGGTGTCACCTACTGTATGTCAGTACACCTCACACGGTGAATAGATTTAACACCTTTTCCACAATAGGTCCCATGTCATAGTACTTGTATTCCGCAAGTCTTCCACCGAAAATAACAGAGCTTTCCTTCTGGGCCAATGCCTCGTACTTCTTATAAAGGCCACTGTTTTTCTCATCGTTAATCGGATAGTAGGGCTCCATACCATCTTCCCATTCCACGGAATACTCCTTGCTGATGACTGTATGTGGATTCTTGTACACCTCATCGGCAAAAGCCTCGAAGTGTTTGTGTTCAATGATACGAGTATAGGGAATCTCTGCTTCTGTGTAGTTAATCTGCGCAAGACCTTGATAATTGGAGGTGTTCAGTATCTCATTCTCAAACCTAACAGTACGGTATTCTAATTTCCCATATTGATAGCCAAAAAACTCGTCAATCTTTCCTGTAAACACGATTTTGTCGGCAACAGCTTCCCATGCTTTCCTGTCAGCAAAGAAATCCGTGTTTACTTTCGTGTCAATACCCTCAAGTAACCCTTCAATGAGTTTGTTATAGCCACCGACAGGTACACCTTGATAGATATCGTTGAAGTAATTATTGTCATAGACGAACCTCACAGGAAGACGTCTGATGATAAATGGGGGAAGTTCAGTACATTTCCGCCCCCACTGCTTTTCCGTATATCCTTTGATCAAGCGCTCATAGATGTCCCTACCTACTAACGAGATGGCCTGCTCCTCAAGGTTCGTCGGCACCTTACCCTCCATTTCCTTTCTCTGCTCAGCAATCTTCTTTCTGGCCTCTTCAGGTGTCAACACCCCCCACATCTGGGTAAAAGTGTTCATATTGAACGGTAAATTATAGGCTTTCCCCTTATAGAAAGCAACGGGCGATTCCGTAAAGCGATTGAATTCCACAATGGAATTCACAAACGTCCATACTTCTTTGTTGGACGTGTGGAAAATATGAGGACCGTACTTGTGAACGTTGATACCCTCTATATTGTCACAATAAAGGTTACCTCCCAGATGGGGGCGTTTGTCAATAACCAGACATTTCTTTCCTTGTTTTTTTGCACAATGAGCAAAGACGGAGCCAAACAAGCCAGACCCTACTATCAGATAATCGTATTTCATCTTAAAAAATGGGATTAGTTTTACTTTGTTGCAAAAATACCTAAAAAAAATGAATCACATAAATTCGTTGAGTTTTTTTAATTATTACATTTGATATTATGTTCCTTTTTTTGTTTTTTTCTCATTTAATTTGGACGTTTCAAATAAAAATTGTACCTTTGCATGCAAAATGGAGAATCTTTGTAATCATGCAAGGAAATACATATAAAATTGTATATTGTATACCTGCTCTGTATATGGCAGGGGGAATGGAACGGGTGCTCACACTGAAAGCCAATTACTTTGCCGATTACTTCGGTTATGACGTCACAGTAATCATAACCGAAGGTCTTGGGAAGCCGCTGTTCTATCCTTTATCACCAAAAGTTAAAGTTATCAATCTTGATATTGGATTTGAAGAATTATGGAACAGTCCGTTCTTCAAAAAAGTATTTATCTATCTGAGGAAGCAAAGAAAGTATAAGAAAAGCCTTACTACCCAACTGATGGCTTTACGACCAGACATCACTATTAGTCTTCTACGTCGTGAGATTAACTTTATTTGTGACATCAAGGATGGTAGCAAGAAAATTGGTGAAATACATATCAACAGAGCGCATTATCGCAATTTTGAAGGACATGAGAATAATACTCTCAAACAGCTGTTCTCCAAATTCTGGATGCGTAATCTGATTAAAAAGTTACAAAGACTGGATCAATTCGTCGTGTTGACTGAAAATGATAAAGAGGCATGGAGTGAACTCAACAATGTTCAAGTAATACCTAACCCATTGTCATTTATTCCCCAAACACAGAGCTCTCTCGTTGAAAAACGGGTTATTGCTGTGGGTCGTTACTGCCATGAGAAGGGGTATGACCATCTGCTCCAAGCATGGTCTGTTATACAAAGAGAATGTCCTGGGTGGCGATTGGATGTATTCGGGGATGGCGATCGTACTTCTTATGAACATCTTATAGATAAGTTACAAATAAACCGCTCATTTTGCAAACTTAACGGTAGAGTTGCAGACATTGAATCGCAATACACTAAAAGTAGTGTAGCAGTATGCAGTTCACGCTTTGAAGGATTCGGAATGGTTATTGCCGAAGCTATGGCATGCGGTATTCCTGTTGTTTCATACGACTGTCCGTGGGGACCACGAAGTATCATCACAAACGGTCAAGATGGGATTCTTGTTGAGAATGAAAACGTAGAGAAATTGGCTCAAACACTTGTTGAACTGCTCCGTCAACCTTCTGTCATTAAACAGATGGGTAGAAATGCCAGCCAGAACATCAGACGTTACAGCATTGATAATATTGCGAATAAATGGAAAGAATTGTTTGATAATTTATAGATATATTTACTATGGATTGGTACGACAAATATTTAAGTATCTACGAAAAGCCTTTTAGTGAGGTTCCCGAGAATGTCATTACAGAAACTTGCAAGCGTCTGACTTCATTACAAAGCAGCACCCCGTTGGTGTCAATTATTATTATTGCCTACAACGAGGAGAAACATTTGCCAGCCTGCCTTTGGTCCATCAGTGAAATGAAGTGTAAGTATCCTGTAGAGTTCATTGGTGTTGATAATGAGTCGAAAGACAGAACAGCAGAAATATTCCAGAAATCGGGAATACCTGTTTATACAGAGCATCAGCACACCTGTGGCTACGTCCGTCAACGCGGTTTAGAGCAGGCGAAAGGTAAATATTGTATGAGCATTGACTCTGATACGATTTACCCGCCTCAGTATTTTGAAATCATGACAGAACATTTGATGAAGCCTGGCGTATCGGCTGTTGCGGCTTTTTGGAGTTTTTATCCGAACAAAGACCATTCAAAGCTCCAATTGAAAATGTATGAGTTTTGCCGTGACATATATATCCGTCTTCAGAGCATCAACCGACCGGAACTCAGTGTTCGTGGAATGGCTTTCGGATACCATACTGAGTATGCCAAGAAAGAAGGCTATCGCGTTGAACTCATTCGTGGCGAAGACGGTTCCATGGCGTTGGCATTGAAAAAACACGGAAAGATTGAATTCGTGAAAGACCGCCGCTGTCGTGTCATCACTGCCTACAGTTCACTCAAGGAAAAATCGCTTCTCAGGGCAATATGGAACCGATTCAGGAACTATGGTGTTAACAGGCTGTTCTCGAAAACAGACCATTATGAGGATGCCCCAGACAATTTCTTGAAAAAAGAATAACGTCACTATTATATCAATCGCCTGATTATGGCAGTCATACGCATTGCAAAAACAGAAAGGGAGGGCGGTAATATCCAAAAAGTATAAAGAATTATATTCTTTATCCGGACTTGACGGAAATGCAATATCTCCCCTATTGTCAGAGGCGTACGCATCATGCCATGCAATTCTTGTTTTGTAAAAGAAGGTGATATAACTTTTTGATGGCGAAAAACCGTACATACTATATAGAAGTCTATCACCATAAGTTTATACATTCTACGTGCGAAATATGGCTTATCACGTAAACGGTCTGTCTGGGCTTTAATCTCTTCAACAGCCTTTGCCGTAGTTTTGATTTCTTGTTTATCTATATGTTTCCTTGACTTATAATTTGATAAAGAGTCGGGGCGACAATAATAATAGTATGTTATTTCAGGAAGAAGAACTGCACGTGTAATATAAGTTGGCAAGTCCAATGTAAACGTAACGTCTTCCCAAAAATTAATAGGTTTATGACGTAGATTATTCTTCCGATAGATATCTATCTCTATCAGAAAATTCCATGTCATAGCCTGTATCTGGTCGTATTTCCTATATACATACGATGGCCACTCGTTTTCGTTTAAGAATTGTAACGAGGGATATATAACTGGTATTTCTTTCGTGTGCCCATTCAATTGCTCAACTCGTATATGTGAGCCGTAAACGATTTGAGCATTATATTTCTTTGCATTTTCATAAAGGAGTTGGATGGTATTAGGTGCAATAGCATCGTCTGCATCCAAGTGAAACAGATATTTGCCCTGTGCCTCCTCAATTATACGGTTACGAGCGCGACCAAGTCCCCCATTTTGAGGCTGGCTAATAATTCGGATATCCTTTCCACGAGGATGAGTCTGTTGATACTCTTTGACAATATCTATTGACGAGTCTGTTCCGCAGTCATCAAGTATAAGAAACTCTATACTCCCAAAAGTCTGAGCCAAAGCAGAATCTATTGTCCGACGGATATATTTCTCGACATTATAGACGGGTATTCCTATTGTCACTTCATATTCCATTCGGCAAAAACATGACGCTATTTCGATATATCCAAATGAAAACAGGTAAAATCACCTTTTATAAACACCATATCTCACAATCATAGGCTTCAACAGCCATGCGCAGAGAAATGGTGGAACAACACCAAACGTCCAATAAAGGACATTATGGAAACGTCCAGACTTAGCCGTAACAATTTCCCAAAACGTCATGGGATGCCACATCATGTCACGCACTTCACGATTGCTAAACGGTTCATCGAACTCATCCCTACGTCCTACCATCTCACAAGCAAACGAGCAATCAAACATCATGAGGATAGAAATACGCTTAGAGTAATAGCGCTTCCCCAACAACTCACTACGACGTTTTTTCTGAGCAATGGCATCAATGGCACGATTCAGATATTTGCGGCTCAATATCTTTTTCTTCTTCGGCTTGTTAACATCACGGTTATAATAATGATAGGTAATGTCTGGTAGCAATACGGCACGGGTAATATAAGTAGGCAGGTCAATGGTGAACGTAAAGTCTTCACCATAGCCATGACCGACCTCAGTGGCCCGGAGATTGTACCGACGGACGACATCCATGCTTAGAATATAGTTCCAGTTCATGCCCTGTACTCCCCAGTGGTATACATAATCGGCATAAATGTCTGGATCGGTAAAGACACGGAAGGGATAAGGAAACTGCTTGCGACCCACCTCTTTGTCATCCTCAATAAAGACTCGTTCGTAACTCCCATACACCAAGTCGGCCTGATGCTCTTGGGCTGCATTCCACAGTAGTTCAATAGCATTGGGTGCTATTGAGTCGTCAGCATCCAAGGAATAGAAGTAGCGTCCATTGGCTTCATCCATCATACGATTACGGGCAGCACCAATACCCAAGTTCTGTGGCTGATGGACGATACGAATATCCTTACCACGAGGATGGTTCTGCTGGTATTCCTTAATGATGTCAATAGAAGAATCTGTACCACAGTCGTCACAAAAGAGGAACTCAATGCTTTGGAATGTTTGTGCCAAAGCGGAGTCCAACGATAGCCGAATATACTTCTCCACATTATAGACAGGAATGCCTATGGTTACTTCATATTTTTTACTCATAATCGTTTTTGGTTAGTTCTAGTCAGTTTATTATTTAAACACAGCTTCTATCACTTTTTGCATCTGAATTTTCCACGTTAGGTGTTCCACGGTTTTTCGGATTTCCTCTGGTTTCATGGTGAGACTATCCATGAAATTAATAATTCGCTGAACATCAACAGGCGACTCGTCGGCAGGCGCCTTCAGGATGTATGGCTGATGGTCGAAGTCGCTGTCCTGCTCGCTATATATGAATGGTATACCGCGGGTGGCATATTCGCGATTCTTCAAAGTCTTGATAATGGTGATGCCACTGCGGTGACGGGCCAATGAGCCTATAGCAAACTGACACTGGTTGAAGACGTCATCCAATTCTTTGCCAAACAGCGTGCCGTGAAAGATTATCCTATCAGAAATACCATACTTGTCTATGATGGCCTGTAGCCCAGGATGGAAAGCGCAAGGTTTGTAACGTTCATTGGGATGCACACCGCCGACGATATGGAAAAACACGTCCTGAGTGCCGCCATTCTTATAATACTCACCGATGCCGGCAATCAAACGGTCGAAGCCGTGCCATATATGAACTTCGGCTACACCGATGAAATGAATGGAGCCATCGTCAGGACTATGAAAGCTATGTATAGGGATGCTGTCGAAGTCAACACCGTTGCTAATACGAATGGTGCGCTGTCCGAAAATCTGCTCCGCATCAGAGAATGTAACTAAGGCTGTCATTTCCCGGGAAAGACGGTTACGGAACAACTTGTCTATTTTCAGCTCAAATCGTGCCTGCCAAAATAAGGTATCAAATTCCTGGTCGTAGGGATAAGTCGGAATCTCTGTCACCGACTTAACACCCAGTCGGTTCAGCCTCTTGAAAAAACGAATGAGCCACGGATTGGCATTCTGGAAGCAGCGGGCATAGACGAACTGTATACCATTCTGACGACAATACTCATAGACACATCCATAGTCAATACGCTGGCGCAGTCCAGCAGCCCAGACTCCTGTGCCGTAGTCTTTGAGTACCTCGCCATCGACATAGCGGCAGCGGTGACCTTCAGGCGAGAAGTCATAATAGCAGAGATGCACCTCATGACCATTTTCGCGCAGCCCCTTTACCTGATAGTGAATCTTCTTAGAGATGCCGCTATGTTCTGAAAAACCGTGATATACCAGGAAAAGAATTTTCATCTTTCACTCTTTTTTCGTTTCAAACGCCACAAAGATACGAATAAAAATTGAAATAATCAAATTTTATTTGATGTAATATTTGGCAGACTCATTTTTTTTATCTATTTTTGCAGAAAAAATGGCGGAATTATAACCGGAAGTGCAGAAATGGCTTGCGATATATCTATCATTACAGTCAATTTTAATGGGCTGGAAGACACATGCGCATTGATTGATACAATCCCCTCTGATGACTCTATAGAGGTGATTGTGGTAGATAATGGGTCAAGAGTCAATGAGGCTACCATCATCAGTCAGCGCTATCCGCGGGTCACGGCCATCCGAAGCGAACAGAATCTGGGTTTTGCGGGAGGCAACAACATCGGTTTGCGCGAAGCCAAAGGGAAATACCTGTACTTAATCAACAACGACACCGTTTTCAGGCAATTCGATGCGCAGTCACTCATCAAACGTCTGGACTCTTCACCTGCCATAGGCATGGTCTGTCCGAAGATACGCTTTGCCTGGCCGCCACAGCCTATCCAGTTCACAGGCTATACTCCCTTGTCGCGCATAACCCTGCGTAACCAATCCATTGGTTTCGGAGAAGAAGATCACGGTCAGTATGACACACCCCACCCCACTCCATACGCTCATGGAGCCGCCATGATGCTGAAACGCGAGGTGTTAGAGAAAGTCGGCCCTCTACCGGATTGTTATTTCCTGTACTACGAGGAGCTCGACTGGTCCATGATGCTGACCCGCGCCGGCTACGAAATATGGTACGAGCCGGCTGCTACTATCTTCCACAAGGAAAGTCAGTCTACCGGGCAGGACAGCCCGCTGAAGATATACTATATCACACGTAACCGCCTGCTGTTCGCACAACGTAACATAACCGGCATCACACGGCTGCTCACATACGGCTATCTCATGTTCGTAGTAGCACTGCGCGACATACTAAAATACGCCACTCAGGGAAAAACGGCATTGTTGAAAGCCACTCTCCGAGGCGTATGCGATTTTCTAAGACTCAAACAAAAAACATAAATCAATGGACTTCTGGCTTATTTTTAACATTATAGACTGGTTGCTGTTCATAGGCGTAGCATTGACCGTGCTATACATATTATTTTACTCCATCGCATCACTGTTCAGCAGACATTCCAATGTTCCGAAGGCTAAACGGCAAAACCGTTTTGTTGTGCTCATTCCGGCCTATAAGCAGGACAAGGACATCTTGCAGACGGTCACATCCATTTTAGGACAGACCTATCCGCAACGCATGTTCGACGTGACGGTCATTTCCGATCATCAGAGCGAAATGACCAATATGCACTTGGCACAATACCCCATCACACTGCTCACTCCGAATTTCGAGAAGAGTTCTAAGGCAAAATCACTACAATACGCCATTCTTAACCTACCGGAATTCAAGATTTACGACACCGTCGTCATTCTGGATGCCAACAATATCGTTGAACCCGAATTTCTGGAACAACTGAACGACGCCTACGAAAACTCAGGAACAAAAGCCATCCTCGTACATCGTCTGCCCAAGAACCGTGACACGGCTTCCGCGCGTCTTGACTCCGTTTTCGAAGAGATAAACAACTCCATTTTCCGCCGAGGACACAACACCTTGGGATTGTCGGCTGCCATCATGGGGTCAGGAGTCGCCTATGACTTCAACTGGTTCAAAAGCAACATTATGAACACTCGGACGGCAGGCGAAGAAAAGGAGCTGGAAGCCATGCTCATGCGCCAGCAGATCTTTGTAGATTATTTCGACGACATCCACATTTACGACGAAAAGACCCGACAGATCGACGATTTCAACAAGCAGCGAGGCCGCTGGGCTTCACATCAGATACGCAGTCTGGTGAGCAATATCCACTATCTGCCTTCGGCCATCATCAACAGCCAGTACGACTGGGTTGACAAAATTATCCAGTGGATGCTCATACCAAGAATGATTCTGATGATCATTATCTTCCTGGCATGTGCCATTCTGCCTTTCATCTACTTCACCATGGCCATCAAGTGGTGGCTCATTGCCATCGTCTGCGGATTTGCCTTCGCACTGGCCACACCCGACGTGCTCGTAGACAAAAACTGGGACTCCGATTTCCTGACACTGCCTTTTAGAACACTCAAGAGCCTTCTCGGAATGGCGGGGGTCAATCTGCCCGACATCAATTTACCAAGTATCAAACTACCAAGTATCAAGTTCCCAAAATTCAAGCTACCTTCCACCAAATTACCAAAGAAAACCTTAAAACGCCCTAAACCATGATTTGGACCATTCTCCATATTATAGACATCACCATCTGGGTTATCATTGCCGGATCGGTAGCCTACGTCGTGTTTTTCGCCATCATTTCTCTTTTTTATGACAAGGATGACTACGTGGCCATTCAAGCCGCTACCCTGAATAATAAGCTGACACGATTCCTCATCCTCTATCCTGCCTACAACGAAGACCGCGTTATTGTCAATGCCGTAGAACAGTTCCTCCTGCAGGAATATCCGACCACGCACTACACCGTAGCTGTCATTTCCGACCACATGCAGCCAGCCACCAACGACCACCTGCGCAAACTACCCATCACCTTGCTCACCCCCTCGTTCGAGAAAAGTTCCAAGGCCAAGGCCATGCAATATGCCATCGACGAAGTGAAGGGCGAGTTCGACAATGTCGTCATTCTTGATGCCGATAATGTCGTGCGGCCGGAGTTCCTTTCTCAGCTCAACGTCCTGTGCAGCATCTACGATGCCATACAGTGTCACCGTTGCGCCAAGAACGCCAACAACGACGTGGCAGTGCTTGACGGAGCCAGCGAGGAAATCAACAACACCATCTTCCGCAAGGCACACAATCGCCTCGGCCTGTCTTCGGCACTCATCGGTTCAGGCATGAGTTTCAGCTATAAACTGTTCCGTCAGAACGTGTTCCAGCTCACTACGGCGGGCGAAGACCGCGAGATGGAAGCCCTGCTGCTGCATCAGAAAGTGTTCATTAAGTATGCACCCGATATCCATGTTTTCGACGAGAAAGTAAGCAATCAGGACAACTTCCAGCGTCAGCGCATGCGCTGGATGACGGCACAGATACAGAGTCTGCTCAGTCAGCTGCCCAAGATACCAAGGGCTATCCTGCACGGCAATATCAACTTCGTCGACAAGACCATCCAGCAGGCACTCATCCCGCGTTCCATCCTCATTGTGCTGCTGACGGCCATCAGCCTGCTGATGACCCTCCTCGTCCCCACATGGTCTGTCAAGTGGTGGCTATTGCTCGTCTGTCTGGCTGTCGCCCTGTTCATCGCCCTGCCCAGTCAGCTGCGTTTCCAGTCCATTGCCAAGATTTTCGCCATTCCTGGCCTCGTTCTGCGCATGCTCAAGAACATACTACACATTGACCACAAGAACACAGACTTCCTCCACACCCAACATGGGTAGTATTTTCCAACTGTTCCAACAAATTAATTACTAAAATACAAATAATCTGACATGAAGATTGGAGACAAGGCGCCCGAGATTCTGGGCAAAGACGAACAGGGACGGGACATCCGTCTGAGTGATTACAAAGGCCGCAAGCTCGTGCTGTACTTCTACCCGAAAGACAACACAAGTGGCTGTACAGCTGAGGCATGCAGCCTGCGCGACCACTACGGCGAGCTGCAGGGAGCAGGCTACGAGGTGGTAGGCGTAAGCAAAGACTCTGCTGCCTCGCACGTAAAATTCAAAGAAAAGTACGAACTGCCGTTCCCACTGATAGCAGACGTAGACCATGAGCTATTGGAGACAATGGGTGCATGGGGCGAGAAAGTGATGTACGGCAAAAAGACTGTAGGCACCATCCGCACCACCTTCATCATCAACGAAGAGGGCATCATCGAGCAGATCTTTGCTGGTAAGCAGGTGAAGACTAAAGAGCACGCAGAGCAGATACTGACACAGGTATAAACAAACCTTCTCCTTAACTGTATATTACAAACGATTCCCATCATATATTTGCCTGCTATGCAATATTGCAATAGCAGGCATATATATATGTGTTAGAGACACAATACACAACCATATTGCAAGTAGAATACTTACTTCTTAGCGGGAACAAAACTCTCCCATGTCTGGTCATCGTAAAAGACGCGAATCTCAGTGACGTGTCGTTGTGGTTTGTCAATTATTTTCATTTCTTCACGAAGCGAAGACGGGTGTGTACTTTTTACACTATTGGAAATAGGGACTGGTTGAGTGACAATTTCTGTAGCTTGGACTGTAGGTTGCAGGGGAGGAGATGAAAAGAGGTCGTTACTGATGACTGGTTTGGGTACCGTTGTACCCCCTTCAGAAGGGTTCTGAAAGGTGGAATCAGAGTCAATATACATGGGACCGGAACCGAACATAAGCCAATCAGTACTTATGTCAGGAATTTTCTTTTTGATGGCCTCGATGATGTTAAGAGTAGGTTTGGTGCGACCATTGAAGATGCTGCTCAGTGAGGCTGGCGACATCTCAATGAACTGTGCGAAGACTTGTTGAGTCATGTGTTGTGACTCCATGATCTGCCGAATTCTGTCCTTCATACTTCCTTTTGTTACAATTTAGGGCATTAGACCCCATTTCCGTTTGAGTTTACAAAGTTAAAACAAAAAAATGAACTATGCAACATTTGTAGAAAGAATTTTGATTTTTAAACATTTGGGATTACAAATATTGATTCGTAAATACGAACGGCCAAGTGATGTGGTATTTAAGTTTTCGTTTGTAACTCTAAATTTGGTTCTCAAAATCAAGAAAAGCCTTGTTTTAAGGATTTAAACTAAAAAACTGGCTATAAATCAGATACTTTTATGCTAAAAGTCGATTTTAAGGTAAATATGCAGGTTTACATAGTGAAATCTATATATTATTATGTACTTTACTTTATTGAAATTATTATAATTATCTCATTATATGACATTTAATTATATAATTAATACAGTGTATAGTTATGGATTTGTTTTTGTGAATCACAAAATTTACGTTTAAAGATTTGATGTTGTAAATTGTGAAGTTTTGGTTTGATTATCAAAATTTTCTCCTATTATATTTCTTTCAATTTACATTTGTTTCTATTTTACGATTTTAAATTCGTGATTTCAAATGTTAATGAAACGAAAGACTAAATTCGCTCACTCGATTTTTGTGAGATTTCGGCGTTTTTGGAGAATCCCTGATGACGGTGCAGAAAGCCTACAAATATGCGAGTTTTGAACGGTCAGAATCAGTCCGGACCCCCTTTATACACTGGCTTTCAGGCATAAAAAAGCGTCCGCCAGGGACGCGAAAACAGTGAATTCTGGAGCCATCAAAAAGCCGTTTTTAATGCAAAATGTAAAAAATCAGTTCCTTCATCAGCTCCCCTGGAGGGGTATTTGGGTTGTCCAAACCCTTACTTTTGGCATCTATTTCGCGTATCTTGCCGATAATCTGCATCACTTTCATTCCAGAGTAGTTTCTCATGCCTGTCATGTAGTCCTTCGCAGCCCATGGTGACCGCAGATCCAGCCACTCTGCCACGCCCTCCTGGCTTTGTTTTTTGGGCGCATAAAATGCTATCATCAGATTCTGGAAGAAATTGAAGAGCATTGGGAGAAATGAGTAGATGCTCCCTGCCTTCGGATTGTTGTCAAAATATTTGATTATCTGATTTGCTTTGAAGACGTTGCGGTTGACAATGGCGTCGCGGAGCTCGAAAGCATTAAAGTCCTTGCTCACCCCTATCTGGTCTTCCACCACCTGAGGTGTCACTCTCCTATCGTCCTGCGGCAGAGAGATGATGACCTTGTCGAGTTCACTGGTCAGCCTGTTCAGGTCTGCGCCGATGCTGTCGGCAATGAGCTGTGTCGATTTCGGGTCGATGCTCACCTGACGGTCTCGCAGGTACTTCTCAATGAACACAGGCAGGTCTCGGTCGCGCAGTTTCTTGCTTTCGAACAGGACGCCCGCCTCACGGATGGACTTGACATACTCACGCTTACGTCCGTCAATGGTGCCGTTTTTGTGGCACATCACCAGCACCGTCTGTGTCATCGGCTTCTTGAAGTACTTCTCTAGCTGGTCGGTCTGCTTGATGTTCTGCGCTTCCTTAACGATAACCACCTGCCGCTCAGCCATCATCGGGTAGCGTCGGGCAGTGTCGGCCACCTGTGCAGCTGTGACGTCGCTACCAAACATGATAGTCTGATTGAAATCGCGTTCCTCGGGTGCCAGCGCGTGCTCGGCTATGTAGTCACTGATGCGGTCAATATAGTACGACTCTTCACCCATCAGGTAGTACACAGGTGCATAGTTACCGGCTTTCAGGTCGGCCATAATGCCTTCGTAGGTCACATTTTTAGCTTCTGCCATTGCTTATTTCGATAATTATTTGTAATTTTGCGGCAAAGTTACAAAAAATGTACGAATTATCCTTACCAGAATACAAAATAAATGTTACGGAACGTGACGGAAAGCAGCAGATTTTCGATATTCTGCGCCGCAAGTTTGTTGCATTGACGCCCGAGGAATGGGTCAGACAGCATTTCACGCATTTCCTGATAGAGCACAAGGGCTATCCCAAGGGGCTGCTGGCCAATGAAGTGGAACTACGTGTAGGTGACAAGCGCGTACGGTGTGACACCTTATTATATAATAAGGACATGCAGCCGCGCATGATCATAGAATACAAGGCTCCTACCATACAAATACAGCAGAAGACGTTCGACCAGATAGCGGTCTACAATCTTCTGCTGCATGCTGATTTTCTGGTTGTCAGCAACGGTCTGCAACACTATTGCTGCCAGATGGACTACGAGCAGCACACGTATTCGTTCCTAAAGGATATACCTGACTACGCTGCCCTTTAATTTATTGACGGCATACAAGACAATAGCCGTCAGCCGTTATAACAATCAGGCCATGTCGTTGGCATCGACAGACTTCTTCGAGGAGGCCGTTGACGTCTTGCGGATGGCACGTTTGCGTGTCTTCTTCTCGGTTGTTGCTGTTGTTTTCTCAATCTTCACGCCAGCCAGTTCCGGATCAATCAGGATGCGTCCACAGTATTCGCAGACAATGATTTTCTTGTGTATCTTGATGTCGAGCTGACGCTGTGGCGGAATTTTGTTGAAGCAGCCGCCGCAAGCATCGCGCTGCACGTAGACGATGCCGAGTCCGTTGCGGGCATTCTTGCGTATGCGCTTGAAGGAAGCGAGCAGTCGTGGCTCAATCTTCTCTTCCAAACTGTGAGCCTTTTCCTTCAGTTTCTCCTCTTCGGAACGTGTCTCTTCCATGATTTCATCCAGTTCTTTCTTCTTGACATCCAAGTCGGCAGTACGCTCCGTGATAAGAGCCTTGTTCTGCTCCAGCTCGTCGGTCTTCTCGGCAATGCGGGCCTGTGCCTCACGTATCTTCTTATTGCACAGCTCAATCTCCAGCTCCTGAAATTCTATTTCCTTCGAAAGCGTGTCGTACTCGCGGTTGTTCTTCACGTCGTTCAATTGGTTCTTATAACGTGCCACGCTGTTCTCGGCATTGGCTATCTCGCCACGTTTCTGCACCACGGCCTGCTGAAACTCGTCGATGTCATTCTGAATACGCTGCACGCGCGTGTTCAGGCCTTCGACTTCATCTTCCAGGTCATCAACTTCCTGAGGCAGTTCGCCTCTCAGGGTACGCTTCTCGTCAATAGACGAAAGTGCTGTCTGCAATTGGTAGAGGGTTTTCAGCTTCTCTTCTACCGACAGGTCTGTAGGGTCTTTTTTTGCCATAATCCTAAATTTACAATTTGACAATTTACTATTTACAATTGATTGTTCTGTTTTCCAATTCTAATTACAAGTACAAAATGGGATTGGTGTTCGTCTCGGCAATGTGACACGCCACGCCTGGACACTTCGTTTCGATGATGTCGCGGAACACCTCGGTAGTGAACTGTTCACTCTGGTAGTGTCCGATGACGCAGATTTGGATGGTCTGCTCGTAGCCGAAGTACTGGTGATAGTGCATCTCGCCCGTAATAAAGGCGTCAGCACCTGCCTTCACGGCATCGTCGATCAGGAAGTCTCCAGCCCCGCCACAGATGGCTACACGGCTGATTTTCCTACGAAGCAGCTCGTTCGTCATGGCACACTCCACGTCGAAAGCCTGCTTCACCTTCAGTACGAAGTCACAGCTGACCATCGGTACCTCCAGAGTTCCGATGACACCGCTGCCGCACTCCACATCGCCCACCTGCCGGGCCGACAGAAACGCCACGTCCAAGAGGCCTAACTTCTCGGCAATACGGAAGTTCACGCCGCCCCGTGCATTGTCCATGTTCGTGTGCATCGACACCACACAGACCTTCTGCTCAATGGCCTTCATCACCGTACGTTGCACGTCGGTCAGGTCGCTGATAGTCTTCAGCCCTCGGAACAGCAGTGGATGATGACTCACAATGAGATTACATCCCTTGCTGACGGCCTCGTCGACAATCCGTTCCGTCACGTCTAAACACAATAATGCCCCTGAAACCTCCGCCTCTGTCAATCCTACTTGCAAGCCGGCATTGTCCCAGCTTTCCTGCAAGGGCAGGGGCGCGAACTGTTCAAGGGCGCTCAATACTTCCTTAACTTTCACGCTTGTTCCTAATAATATGAGGGTGCAAAGATACAAAGAAAAAGTGAAACACCGAAACTTTTCGGGAAAAACTTTTCCTTTTCCGTGTTCTTTGTCCTGTGAAAGGTAAAAAAAAGATAATTTTATCCGTCCGATTTTGTCAGGTGGTTAATATTTTGTAACTTTGCACAGTCATTAGGAAAAGTATAATCATAAACATATCCCTATTTTGAAATCTTTAATTATTAAACCGTTAATGATGCTACTGATAGCCGTGCCATTGCTGGTAACCGGTTGTCAGAATCGTCATACTGAGTTTGTACGGAGTGTATCCAACACATTGCTGAGTGAAAAAGTCGGAGAATATACCGACACGCTGAACTCTGAGATGATGTTGATGGCAGAACGTGGTATCGTTCTAGAGCGTGTGAAGACAATTTTCAGTCTCGTCAAGGCCGACTACATGGGACATGGCGGCATTTTCCGCAACGACATGTTCGACCACAACTACTGCTCAAAGTCGTGGAACAATCTGCTGATGGCTGTTCGCGGTAAAGAGTCGCAGACCTACACCTGGTTCTTTGAAATAGAACACTGGGCGCTGGCCCGTGAGCCGGGATTCGTGACGTTCGATAATTTTGAGGTGACAACGCTGGTGATGGAGCCGCGGAAGTTCGCCTCAGTGACGTTCACTGTCTATGATGCAGAATCTTACACACCGGGCCGCATTGACCTTGTGTATGAGGACGGTCGCTGGGTGATTGACAATTTCTACGACTTCAAGTATAAGATTAATGTACGTCAGTCCATGTACGATTTCTTGGACAACGATATTATTTAGGTTTGTGATTCTTCCCTTCCATACAAAAGGTCACACTTACAGAAACAGCGACTAAAAACATACTGCACAGCTTCATGACGAGGCTGTGCAGTATGCTTTTAGTGATTATTGCCTGATCAACTTCTGGGAATCAGTTGGCCGGCTGTGCAGGTGCTGCGGGAGCTTCGGCAGCGGGAGCCTCGGCAGCGTCCTGCTGCTGGCTGGCACCGAAACCGGGCAGGTTGTTAGGATTGGTGACAGGATTCTCAATACCTTCCACGACAGAACCAGTCGCTGAAGCCTGAGGAGCCACGTATGCGCAAGCCACGCTGATGACTACCATGGCAATGGCAAGTCCCCATGTGGTTTTCTCAATGAAGTCGGTAGTCTTGCGGACACCGCCAATCTGGTTGTAAGACGAGAAGTTTGAAGCCAAGCCTCCGCCTTTTGACTCTTGGATGAGCACGATGCCTATCATCAGCACGGCTGCAATCACGATCAGAATGATAAATAATGTGTACATTTTTTTTACTGTTTTGTTTTATTGTTGTTTATAATCACTTTCTCTAAAAATCGTATTTGGTCTGCAAAGTAAGCATTTTTTTTCGGATATTGCAAGTTTAATTGCCGAATAATTTCAAGTGCCTTCGAATATCTGCCCTGTTTTATGTAAATTCGGGCCAAAGTTTCGGTAAAATAGCCATCCTCGGTGTCTTTTTGCTTGTCATCGGCCATTTCGTCGGACGTTGGTGCATACTGTGGGTTTTCACTGAGAACTATCTTACCTTTGTCATTATTTATGAACGAATCTATCAAGTTCTGTCCGATAAGTTGCGGGGTTGCCTGAGAGTTGTCATCAACGTTTTCGCTCTCCAGCAGATAGGCCACATAATCGACGGCAGCATCGGCTGGTGTAGGCTTGCGCTTGGGTGCGCCATTGTCAGCTGTTCCATCACCCTTGTCATCCTCTTTTGGTATGGACTCCAGGAAGTTGTTGATAAGCGAAATGGTGCGCTTCTCCCGTTCATGAGGTGTGCTGGCCGGCTGGCTTGTTTCACGCAAAGTGTGCAGGCGGTAATGCGCTGCTTCTATCATTTGGAAGATGACACGCCGGTCAGTAATATAGATGGCAGCACGGCGTAACTCTTCGTCGAACGAGGGATCGTGCAGCAGGAACAGGTTCTGCAGCATCAGCAAACGAGCCGTCTGGAAATAAGGATAGAGAGCCAGTATCGACCGCAGCTCATAGAGTGTGTCGCGGTCGAGCCGTTCAGGATGATTGATGAGTTCAGTTATTTCCATGTCAATTTCTCATTTCTCATTTTCTCAATCTCTCATTTTCTCAATCTCTCGGTCTCTTTACTTATCCCATCTGGCCACCGTAGCGTTGAATATCTGGTCACAAATTTCCTTGACCATCTGGGTGACAAGCTCTTCCTGAACAGAATTCAGGCTGAGGTTCGAGTCGTAGCTCTGTGCAGCCGTGAACTGTCGCTCAAAGTCCTCGGTGTGGTCGACATTGTTGGTAAACCGTATATTAACGGTCATCGAGAGTTCAACCTGCGCAGAATGGCCCTCACTGCTGACGGACTTGTTGCGCTGTTCGTATTTCGATATTTCACCTTCTATCTTCAGGTCGCCATTGCGCCTCACCTGCGTAAGCTTGGTGTGGTTGGCATACTGGTCCTTGAGTTGGTTGTTGAAGATGCTGGCCATGGGTCCCCAGACGTATGTGGCACGGATGGGGAAGTCGCTTATCTGGATGGTCTTCGTCTTCGTATAGTCAATACTTGCACCATTGAACTTGTAGCTGACGGAACAGCTGATGAGCAGCAGCATCGTGATGACAGCAAGTCCAAACTGCTTCAGACGCCTATAGAGCGTGCGGTCACTGATGCCCAGTTCCTGAGCAGCCTTCTTGCGGTTACCGTTGTTGCGCTCCAGAGCCTTTTCCAGCATCTGCCGGCCAAGGGCAGTAAGGTTCAGGTTCTCAGGCTCTTTCTCAGGCTCTACATACTCCTCGGCAATGGCGTCCTCGGCTGTAGGACTCATGGGGTCCATTGGGCTTATAGGTCCCATAGGACTCATTGGCCCTATAGGGCTGATGGCGTTCACAGGTGTGGGCATCTGGGCCTTTCCGGCAACCCGTTCGTCCTCCATCTGCTTCTTCAGCTGTCCTAAGTCGCGGCGCAGCTCGTTGACGTTGCCACGTAGCTCAAACAGTATCTTGTAGAGTATCTCACGCTCATTCTCAAACGAATGGTCGCCACCGTCACGCGGAATGGTGGCCAACTGTGTGCTCTCGCGGTCCTGCGGAATGAACTGTGCCAGCACTTCGGGCGTGATGGTGCGCTCCTTGCTGAGCACGGAAATCTGCTCGGTAATGTTTTTCAGCTGGCGCACGTTGCCCGGCCACTTGTATCGCATAAGCATCTGCTTGGCCTCGTCGGTCAGCACCACGCGGTCCATCTTGTATTTCTCAGCCATCTGCATGGCGAAGAGACGGAACAACAGCACAATATCCTCGCCACGTTCGCGCAGCGACGGCATCTGCACGGGCACCTGATTCAAGCGGTAGTAGAGGTCTTCGCGGAAGCGTCCTTCGCTGATGGCCTTGCGGATGTTGACGTTGGTGGCAGCAACAATGCGGACGTCAGTCTTTCTGATGTCTGTACCGCCCACGGGAATGTACTCACCGTTTTCGAGCACTCGCAGCAACCGTGCCTGGGTAGCCAGCGGCAGCTCGCCCACCTCGTCGAGGAACAGCGTACCCTTGTTGGCCACGCCGAAATAGCCGGGCGAGTCGTTAATGGCGCCTGTGAACGAGCCTTTCACATGGCCGAACAACTCAGAGTCGATGGTACCCTCGGGAATGGAGCCGCAGTTGATAGCGAAATACTTCTCGCGGCGACGCGGTGAATTGTCGTGAATGACGCGCGGAATGATTTCCTTTCCTACGCCGCTCTCGCCGATAATGAGCACACTGAGGTCTGTTGGCGCCACTTGTAGTGCGACGTCAAGCACACGGTTCAGCGCATCGCAGTTGCCCACGATATTGTACCGCTGTTTGAGGCTTTGCAGCTCGGTTGTTCTCATTTAGCTGACAAAATTACACATTTATTCCGATATCCCTGCAATTTTGGCAGAATTTTATTGTTTTTTATCCTTGGGGACTGCAAAGCGCACCTTTTCGCTATCATCGCGTTTCTCATGGTACAGCTTCGGCAGCGGGTTAGCCAGCGGCAAGTCATAGTTCAGACGGTTGCGGCACACGTCGATGGCCTGATAGATGGCTCTCAGCATAGAGCCAGCATCGGCAGTTCCCTTGCCGGCATGGTTAAAATCAGCATCGTGCGAAGGTGCTGTACAAGCCATAGGCAGACCAGCGGTGAATACGGTGTACGAGTCGCCTACCAGTGCCTTGAACGGTGCCATGCCCTGATCATAGTACATGGCCAACACAGCGTCGAAACGGTTGTAGTCACCGTTGCCAAAGAAGCTGTCGGCAGCGTATGGACCAAAGGCCTGGATGCCCTGCTGTTCCAGTTCCTCGATGGCTGGAGCAATCATCTCCTGCTCCTCCTCACCCGGCTGGTTCTCAGTCCCGGCATGCGGGTTCAAGGCCAACACGGCGATACGAGGGTTCGACACCCGCAGGTCGCGCTTCAGACAGTTGTGCAGCGTCTTGGCCTTATCCACGATTTTCTGTTTTGTGATGGCTTCGCTCACGTCCTTGATGGCTACATCCTTGGTGACGAAAGCCATAGCCAGATTGTCGCCCAGCAACACCGACAGCGCTTCCGGCTTTTGTGCCAGCTGGTCGTTTGCCTTGGCGGGAGCCGTCACCAGCACGTCATAGCATCCTTCTGCTTGGTCAGCCAGAGCGCGGTCGAGGGCTTTCTTCGCGGCAGTCTCGGCCTCAGGAGCCGGCATGCCTATTTCCACCTTGATTTCCTCTTCAAACGTAGTGAGCATGTTCACTCGTCCGTCCTTGGCCTCTGCGGCATTGCCGATAATACTGAACTGCGTCTCTATGCCCAAGGCCTTGCGGTGATAGGTAGCCACCTTGGGCGACCCATATATTATAGGTGTACACAACTCCAGCATCATGGGGTCCTCGAAGGCCTTGAATATAACTTCATATCCGACACCGTTGGTGTCGCCATGCGTGATGGCCACGCGGATTTTTCTCTCTTCCATATTATGTTATTTTTTATTATTGTGCATTACACAGGCTGCCTTGGCGGTGCTCAGCAGTCCACAGGCAGCAAAGATGTCCTGTCCGCGGCTGGCACGGATAGTGGTAAACACGCCGCGCTGCGTCAGATAGTCGCGCAGTTGTTCCATGCGCCGTTCGTCGGCAGCAGGCAAATCCACACCGGGTATCTCGTGGAAACGAATCAGATTGACACGGCACTCCAGTCCATTGAGCAGCCGCACTATCTCACGCCCGTGGGCTGGCGTGTCATTCAGTCCGCCGAAGCAGATGTACTCGAACGAGCACCGCCGCTGGTGGGTGAAATCATACTGCTTTAGTAGAGCCACCACCTCGGCTATTGGCATCTGGCCTTCGGCAGGCATCAGTTGCCGGCGCTGCTCATGCAGGGGCGAGTGCATGGAAATGGCCACGTGACACTGGCTCTCGTCCAGGAACCGTTTCAGTTTTCCGCGTATGCCTACGCTGCTCACCGTGATGCGCTTTGGGCTCCAGGCATAGCCGTCTGTGGCGGTCAGGATTTCCGTGGCACGCAGCACGGCGTCGAGATTGTCCATTGGCTCGCCCTGTCCCATGAACACGATGTTGGTCAGCCGGTCGCGCTCGGGCAGCGAGTATATTTGGTTCAGGATGTCCGCAGTCGTCAGGTTGCCCTGCCAGCCCTGCTTACCCGTTTGACAAAAGAGGCAGTTCATCTTGCAGCCCACCTGGCACGATACGCAGAGCGTGCCACGCTCGTCGTCGGGAATGAATACCGTCTCCACGAACTTCGTGGATGGTTGCCCGGAATCTCCGGATAATCCGGAATCTCTGAAGTCTCCGGAATCTCCGGAATCTCTAGAAAGTCTGGGATCTCCAGAATCTCCAGAATCTCCAGAATCTCCGGAAAGTCCGGAATTTCCGGATAATCCGGCATCTCCTGTTGTACGTACCGGAAACAGGTACTTCACCGTTCCGTCCTGACTCCGCTGACAGTCGATGGGTGGCATGGCTCCTACGGTGTATTCCTCCTTCAGCCGTTCGCGGTTCTGCTTGGAGATGTTGGTCATCCCGTCGATGTCCGCCACGTGCTGCTGATAGAGCCAACGAGCCATCTGCCCACCCGTAAAGGCAGGCATACCCAACATTTTGGCAACGCCTTTCAGCTCTGCCAGCGTCATGCCGAGTAATGGTTTCTTATCGCTTGTCACCACGTCGTGTCATGAGTTTCGGCTGCAAAGTTACGAAAAAACGAGAGAAATGCAAAAGAAAAACGGCTTTTTCTTTTCATTTCCGAGTGCAAAGTAAGTTCGGTGTAGCCAAAGTTACGAAGAATCGCCGAGATAAACGAATTATTTTGCCTTTTTTCCTTGCATATCTCGTCTGAAAAGTGTATTTTTGCAGGAAATTTCCAGAAAACGCCCATCGTATGAGACAAAAGATAGACTGTTTCCTACCCAGTTTTGCCCAGACGGCCATGGCGCCGACGGTGGCACAACTGCGCCAAAACAATACTGTAAGAGAGCTGTTTTTCGTTGACAGCATGGCCGGCAGCAATGCCATCATGAGCATGGCCGAACAGGCACGCGCCGACTATGTTTTGCTGTTCACACGGCCTGCAGTGGTCACATTAGGACAGAACGCATTAGAGCGGATGCTCAGGGCAGCACGCGACACCGACGCCGCCATGGTCTATGCCGACCGCAGAGGCCATCCCGTCATCGACTACCAGTTAGGCAGCATCCGCGATGACTTCGATTTCGGCTCGCTGTGGTTAGTCAAGACACGGCTGCTCCACACCTTTGCCATGCAGGCCGGCGAGCACGACTACCAATATGCTGGACTCTACGCCCTGCGCCTGCTGCTGAGCCGCGAGGGACAGCTGGTCCACCTGAACGAGACACTCTATGAAGAAGAGGAATTAGACACCCGCGCTTCGGGCGTCAAGCAGTTCGACTACGTGAATCCGCGCAACCGCGAGGTGCAGATTGAGATGGAACATGCCGCCACGGCCCACCTGGCTGCTATCGGAGCCAAGATCGACCCATCGTTCCACCATGAGCCCGACTTCTCGGAACAGAACTTCGACGTGGAAGCCTCGGTCATCATTCCCGTCTACAATCGTGCAAAAACCATTGCCGACGCCGTGCGAAGTGCCCTGCAGCAGAAGACCAACTTCAAATACAACGTCATCGTGGTGGACAACCACTCCACCGATGGAACGAGCGAGATTTTAAGTGAAGAGTTAAGAGTGAAGAGTGAAGAATCGGCTGCCGCCATACCTTCACCTGATGGGACAGCGGTAGCAAATTCTTCACTCCTCACTCTTCACTCTTCACTCATTGTTCTGGTTCCAGAACGATGCGACCTCGGCATCGGCGGCTGCTGGAACGTGGCCATCAACGACCCACGCTGCGGACGTTTTGCCGTACAGCTCGACTCTGACGACCTCTATTCCTCGCCCAACACGCTGCAACAGATTGTCGATGCCTTCTATCGTCAGAAGGCGGCCATGATTGTCGGCTCCTACCGCATGTGCGACTTCGAACTGAACACCCTGCCGCCGGGACTGATAGACCACCGCGAATGGACCGACGAGAACGGGCCTAACAACGCCCTGCGCATCAATGGCCTCGGTGCTCCCCGTGCCTTCTTCACGCCGCTGGTACGTCAGGTACAGTTCCCCAACACAAGCTATGGCGAGGACTACGCCATGGGCCTGTACTTCTCACGTCGCTACCGCATCGGCCGCATCTACGACGAGTTGTATCTCTGCCGTCGGTGGGGTGGCAATAGCGACTCTGACCTCAGCATTGAGCGCCAAAACCGCAACAACCTCTATAAAGACCGTCTGCGCACCATGGAGATCCGTGCCCGCCAACTGTTAGTGCAGGGTAAGCTCGACATGCAGGCCGACTCGTCGCTGCAGCGGTTCTTCGACCGCCAGCTGAAGCTGTGGGACGAGGTGCGCGAGCGCTACCGCCAGTTAGACAACGTCGAAACCCGTGAGTTGCAGGGCGATACGTTCACACTCGAGGCCCAGTGGAACCCTGCCCGCATCGGTTCCACCGGTGCCAAGATCGATGCTAAGTCGATAGCCGAACGCCCCTGTTTCCTCTGTGCCGACAACCGCCCGAAGGAACAGATGAAGCGCGTCATCGACGGACAGTACGAACTGCTGGTGAACCCCTATCCTATCTTACCCCTGCATTTCACCATTCCCACCCGCAAGCATGTGCCGCAGCGTGTCCGTCAGCTCTACGGCGAAATATACCGACTGCTGACCGACAACCCCGAAATGACCATACTCTACAACGGACCGCAGTGCGGAGCCTCGGCACCCGACCACGCCCATTTGCAAGCCGTTAGCAGCGGCTGTCTGCCATTACAAAAGGCCTGGCAGCGACTGGCACGCAGCCTGCGCGAAGTGGTCAGGACGGGCGACAGCGAAGACGGCATCTGGCTCGTCGACGAATATCCCGCCGCAGCCTTCCTCATCCGCAGTCATTCGCAGACCGTCGGCGAACAGCTGTTCCGCCGGCTCTATAATGCATTAGACATTCAGCAGACCCACCCCCGCCCCCTCCCTGCGAGGGAGGGGAGCGGTTACCTTGTTGGCGAACAACCTGCAGAAGAGGTATCTTCTCCCCTCCCTCATAGGGAGGGGCCGGAGGTGGGTCTGAACATCATTGCCTGGCGCAGTGGCGACACATTCCTGAGCGTGGTGCTGCCCCGCCGGAAACACCGTCCCGACTGCTACACTGCCGAAGGCGATGCGCAGTTCCTCATCAGCCCCGGTGCCGTTGACATGGGCGGACTGCTCATCACGCCGCGCGAAGAGGACTTCCGGCGACTGACACCAGAGATTGCCTTCGGCATCTTCCGTGAGGTGACGCTCACCAGCGAACAGGTGGCTGCCGTCGTGGAACAGCTGAAGAATCCAAAAACTTCAGACATCAAACTTCAAACTTCAAACGTCAAACTTCAAATAAAAAAGGAGCCCGTCGTCAGCGTAGGCATACTCAGTGCCCTGCGCATAGCCTTCACCATCAACGCCCCCTACACCGCCAAGGGCGAGACCCTCAGCGGCGAGCAGGTGGTGGAGTTCAGCGAGGGTGGCATCCTGTGGCGTGGCCAGCAGTACCGCGAGTTGGTGTTCTCGCCAGCAAGCCCCGACGCCTCGTTCTCGCTCCACGATGTCACCATCGGCACAGGCTTCCATTGGCAGCGGCAGGAGACGCAGACCTTCAACGGCATCCTGCGCTTGGTGGTGGAGTCCGACCGCATCACGGCCATCAACGAGCTGCCCGTGGAGCAATACTTGGAGAGCGTCATTTCGAGCGAAATGAGTGCTACGTCGTCAGAGGAGTTCCTGAAGGCTCACGCCGTCATCAGCCGTTCGTGGCTGCTGTCACAGATAGAGCGGCGACACAAGGCCGAGGGCGGACAGAACAACTTCTTCTCGTTCACGAAAAAGGACGACGAGCTCATACGCTGGTACGACCGCGAGGACCACACCATCTTCGACGTCTGTGCCGACGACCACTGCCAGCGCTATCAGGGCATCACAAGGAAGACCAGCCCCACCGTGGCCAAGGCCGTGAAAGCCACACGCGGACAGGTGCTGACCTACGAAGGCGAACTCTGCGACGCCCGCTTCTCGAAGTGCTGCGGCGGACGCACCGAGGAGTTCCAGTACTGCTGGGAAGACACGCCGAAGCCCTACCTCGTCTCGTTCGATGATCCCTACTGCGGGCAATTGTCAATGAGCAATAATCAAACTTCAAACTTCTTGGACGAGCCAAGCGGCGAAGCCGAGCGCAAACTTCAAACTTCAAACATCAATGTCCTTAAGCAGGTGCTCAACGACTACGACCAGGAAACACCCGACTTCTACCGATGGACGGTGGAGTACACGCAGGAGGAGCTCTCCGAGCTTGTCAACCGCAAGCTGAAGATGGACCTCGGCACCATCACCGACCTCATACCCTTGGAGCGTGGCAAGAGCGGCCGCATCTGGAAGCTGAAAATCGTAGGGACCAAAGGCTCGTTCACCATCGGCAAGGAGCTGGAAATCCGTCGCACCCTCTCCGAGACCCACCTCTACAGCGCCGCCTTCGAAGTCGAAAAGAGAAATCCAAATGAAGGTATGGCGGCAGCAAATTCTTCACTATTCACTCTTCACTCTTCATTTAAATTCGTCCTCCACGGTCGCGGCTGGGGGCACGGCGTCGGTCTCTGCCAGATAGGTGCCGCCGTCATGGGCGAACAGGGCAAGCAGTACGATGACATCCTGCTCTTCTACTACCGTGGCGCTGAGATTCAGCGACTCTACGAATAAGAGTTGGCAGTCTTGTACGTAATCTTTTGCATATTATGGGAAAACACGCAGCTAAGCCCCATAGGGGCGCCACGATGGAAGCAAAGCCCCGTAGGGGCATAACAATGGTAGCCAGCCATTGAAATGGCTGGCTACCTCTGTCAAATGCCTACGGCATCAAGCTGCACATAGGACGAAAACTACAAACGTCAAATTTCAAACTTCAAACATCAAACTTCAAATGAAAAAGTCCCCCTGGGCCTGGGTGCCCACCCTCTATTTTGCTGAAGCGCTGCCCTACGTGGCTGTGATGACCATCTCGCTCATCATGTACAAGCGGCTCGGCATGTCGAACACCGACATCACGCTCTACACCTCGTGGCTCTACCTGCCGTGGGTCATCAAGCCGCTGTGGAGTCCGTTCATCGACCTCATCAAGACCAAGCGCTGGTGGATCATCGCCATGCAGCTGCTCATCGGCGCCTCGCTCGGCGGTGTGGCGTTCACAATTCCCGGCCCCTATTGGCTACAGGGCTCGCTGGCGTTCTTCTGGCTCATGGCCTTCAGCAGCGCCACCCACGACATAGCTGCCGACGGCTTCTACATGCTCGGTCTCGACCAGCATGAGCAGGCCTATTTCGTCGGAATCCGCTCCACGTTCTACCGCATAGCCACCATCGTCGGACAAGGACTGCTCGTCATGCTCGCAGGCAACCTCGAAGTGGTCACCCGCAACGTGCGCTACTCCTGGAGCCTCATGTTCTACATGATGGCCGGCCTCTTCATTGCCTTCTGGCTCTGGCACAACTATATCCTGCCGAGACCAGAGAAAAGTGAAAAGTTAAGAGTGAAGAGTGAAGAATTTCCTACCGGAGACCCTGTAGGTGAAGGTATGGCGGCAGCAAATTCTTCACTCTTCACTCTTCACTCTTCACTCTGGACAGGCTTCCTCGAAACCCTCAAGACCTTCTTCCAGAAGCCGCAGGTCGTGGCGGGCATCTGCTTCATGCTCTTCTACCGCATGCCCGAAGGGCTGTTGGCCAAGGTCAGCGCCCTGTTCCTCATCGATGCCGGCCACAAGGGCGGTCTCGGACTGTCACCCGCCGAATACGGACTGGTGCAGGGCACCGTCGGCATGATCGGCCTGACGCTCGGCGGCATCCTCGGTGGTATCGTGGCGAGCCGCGACGGTCTCAAGCGCTGGCTCTGGCCCATGGTCATGGCCATCACACTGCCAGACCTCGTCTACGTCTTCCTCGCCTACGCCCTGCCCGAGAACCTCCTCGTGGTCAACGTCTGTGTCTTCATCGAGCAGTTCGGCTACGGCTTCGGCTTCTCCGCCTACATGCTATACCTTATATATTATAGCCAGGGCGAGCACAAGACCAGTCACTATGCCCTCTGCACCGCCTTCATGGCCCTGTCGATGATGATTCCCGGTCTCTTCGCTGGTGCCCTGCAGGAGGCCGTCGGCTACCGCATGTTCTTCATCATCGTCATGATCACCTGCGCCATGACCTACATCGTCACCGCCCTCCTCAAGATTGACCCGGAGTTCGGAAAGAAAACAGACAAGGAATCTTGCTAAAACTTTTGGTGGCGGTGCGGGCTGGCACGTGGCCTGCCCTCCACTGGAGGAATGCCGATTCATAGAGTTTAAGCAGCGAGTGCGGGGGAATAAGATGCAGTCCCGACCCCCGACCCTTGAGGGGCGGGGGCGTGGTCAGTTTGTTTCACTTATATACGCACGCGAACCATATATTAATGCCTATCAGTTCCACCTCACCATCATGTTGATTTCTTCAAGATTTCTACGAACTCCATCAGCTTGACAACGAGCAAATGAGGGAAAGCGATATGCTGCAATGGCCTGAAATGCTTATCGTCAGAAACAATGAAGGTAGCGTTTGCAGCAAAAGCACAATCAACGAATTTGTTGTCATCGCGGTCGGCTGTTATCAGCCCATAGCGGTAAAAAGGGGTTACAAATTCGACATACTTACTGTTCAAAATGATTTGAATCACGTTCTCTGCAATGAGTGGAGTGGTCTTACGTGCAATTATCTCCGCATATTCCATCAGAATTTCATTGGATACACAAAGAGTGTAACGTCCCTCGTGCAGGCCACGCCACACGTCATAGCTCTCACTGGTACGTGAAAGTGACGCTATAAGGCAGTTGGTATCAAGAACCACCCGTTTCATGTCAGTATACGTATGGAGTACGTAAATGCTCCTTCATTATAGCCTCACTTTGCTCACGTCCCCATAGTCCTTTTGCCTCAAGCTCGGCCATTCCTTCTTCTACTTTTTTAAAATAATAATCGCAAAGCACTTGCTTCATTTCGTCCAACTGCTCTTCACTTTTCATAAATGAGAACAATTTCAGTAAATGCAATTGCGCTGGAGTGAACACAGTAGTCTGTTCATCTACAGTTAATTCCTGAATGTCCATAATTGACTGTTTAGGGTTCAACACTCTGTTATCGACCGCAAATATACAAACTTTTCGCGTTACTGCCAAACTTTTCTGCGACTATTTACCTCCCTCCGCTTTTTTAGGAGCTTTCGCTTGGTCTTTCGCCTGTTTCTTCGTACCTTTGCAGCGGAATGGACGACAAACGCTATCTGCGGAGCCTCATCAGCGAGGGTGAACACCAGCAGCAGGACTTCAAGTACCGGGTGTCCGATGCACAGAAGCTGGCCAAGTCGGTGTCGGCATTTGCTAATACCGATGGCGGACGCCTGTTGATTGGCGTGCGCGACGATGGCCATACGTCGGGTGTCCGCGACGAGGAGGAAATCTACATGATGCACCAGGCCGCCTACCGCTATTGCCGTCCCCAGGCCAGCATCAAGTTCGACACCTACCACGTTGATGGCCGTACCATTGTTGTCGCCACCGTTCCTCCCTCCGACAGGCGGCCCGTCTGTGCCGTTGGCGACGATGGCAAACAGCGCGCTTACATCCGCATAGCCGACGAGAACATCGTTGCCTCGCCTGTTCATCTGGCCATCTGGCGCGAGTCGCAGAACCCGCAGGGAGCGATGATGACCTACACCGACACCGTGAAGAAGCTCATGGATGCCCTGCAAGACCAGCGCCTCACCCTCAACCAGCTCGTCCGCCGTTCCGCCATTCCCCGCCACAAGGTCATCACCCTCCTGGCCCGTCTCATCCGCTTCCACGTCGCCCAATGGGAATACGCCGGCCAGCAGTTCCTGTTCAGTTTGAAGTTTGAAATTTGAAATTTGAAAAATACCGTGCGAAAAGCCCTGCCGTCGGGTTGACGGCAGGGCTTTTTAGTGATGAAGGGTGAAAGTTTAGCAGATGTCTATCTGGCGTGACACCTTCACTTTCTCTTCTACGAGTTTCGGCAGCTCTACGGTGAGTACGCCATGCTCGACCTTGGCTGAAATCTTGTCCTTTTCCACATCATCAGGCAGAATCAGGGTCTGCTCGTACTTCGAGTATGAGAACTCGCGGCGCAGGTAGCGGGTATTCTTGTCTTCCTCCTTCTTCTCCTGCTTCTGTTCCATCTTGATGATGAGGTTACCCTCGTCGTTGATGTGTACGTTGAAGTCTTCCTTCTTCATGCCGGGAGCAGCAAGCTCGACGGTGTATGCCTTGTCAGACTCCTTGACATTAATGGCTGGTGCTGTAGCGTTGGCCTTTGGCATGAACTCGGTGTTAAACAGGTCGTTGAACACGGCGGGAATCCAGTTGTTTGTTCTCATCATTGGCATCATAATTTTTACCTCCTAATTATACTTTTATTAGTTACACATGTTGTTTCTATTCGATTGCCTTGCGGCTTTCACTATGCCTATATGCAACTACAATGCCAAAGCGCCGCACCGCGCCATTTTGTCAGAAGCGACCGACAAAATGACATTTCCCGTTGGTTATAGATCGCGATACTCTGCTATGGCATCGAAGCAGGGACAGGCCTTCTTCACCCAGGGCAGGTCGCGGTGACCGAGGATCTGGGCATCAGGATAGTCGGCCTTCAGCGAGCGGAGCAGGGCCACGAGGGCATGCTTCTGGGCAGGCGTGCGGGTGTCGGCAGGATTGCCGTTCTCGTCGAGACCACCCTCGTAGCATACACCGATACTGTGAGGATTATACCTGGTGCCCACATGGGCACCCACCATCTCCTCTGGTCGCCCGATATACAGCTGGCCGTCGCGGGTGATGTAGTAGTGGTAGCCGCAGCACTTCCAGCCCTTGGCCTTGTGGCAGGCATCCAGTTTCTCGAACGGGAACGATCGGTTGCAGCGCGTCGCGCTACAGTGAATCACAATCAAATCAATCTTTCTCATACCTTTTAAATTTTCTCATTTTCTCATTCTCTCATTTTCTCATTTTCTCAATTTCTCATTTTCTCATTTTGACTTCGTCTAAATCGCTCACGCTCGGCATAACTGGAGCAAGCTCCGTTCTGCCCTCGCTTAATCGCGATTTTCTCATTTTCTCATTTTCCGCTGAAGCAGCTCTGCGTGAGAAACGAGCTGACAATAGCAGTAAGCACGGTGATGATGAACTGGATGATGGTCTTCCAGGTCTTCACGTCTTTCAGAATCTTCATCATAATGTTAAGTCAAGTTTAGTTTTTGTGTTGGTGTTGTTTTTGTTTTGAACACAAATTGTCACGAATTGCCACAAATTGAAAAAAGAAGTAGGGCGGGTGGTGGTGCAGGCTGCGTTCATGACTTTTGAACTTTGAGGTTTGAACTTTGAAATGTGAGTGGAAGCAAATTATTCACTCTTCACTCTTCACTTTTCACTTGCTTGTCATCGCTTTTCCCCGGACGCCATCCACTCGCCCCTTTCTCTCATCTAATCTGTAATCTCACACAGATCCCACAGATCTCACAGATAATTCGTTCAATTCGTGTAATTCGTTAAATTCGTGGTTTCACACAGATCCCACAGATCTCACAGATAATTTGTTCAATTCGTGTAATTCGTCAAATTCGTGGTTAACCAGAATCGTGGTCGAGAAACAATTCGTTCAATTCGTGTAATTCGTTAAATTAGTGGTTTCACACAGATCCCACAGATATCACAGATAATTTGTTCAATTCGTGTAATTCGTCAAATTAGTGGTTAAACAGAATCGTGGTCGAGAAACAATTCGTTCAATTCGTGTAATTCGTTAAATTCGTGGTCAAAAATACTACGGGTTCTGGGGCTCGCCGTCACCGCCGTCACCTTCGTCGTCCGGAGTGGTCTTCTTCGTGGTGGCCGTAGCCTTCTTCAGGCTGGCCTCCAAGTTCAGACTCTTGGCGATGAGTTCGCCGGTGGCACGCGAGCGGAGCTTCACGCCCTTGATGTGCTTCGACACGTTGAACTCCTCGGCGCTGGGTGCACCGCCGTTGTTCTTGATGCCTAATGAGAAGATGGCGAGGTCGGCAATCTTCACGTTCTTGCCCTCCAAGAGCAGTTCCTTGATACACGACACCATGTCGGTGAGCATGCCCGTGATGGCACCCTTCGAGAACGGTGTGTTGTGGTTCGACATGTGAGCGGCCAGGGCATCCAGGTCGACAGTCTCCTCGATCACAGGATAGGCAAAGTACTTGCCAAAGGCCTTTGAATTCGAGTTTGTGTTCTGACGCAATACGTACAAAATCATTTTTACAAAGTGAATAGTGAATAATGAAGAGTGAAGAATTTGCTACCGCGCGACTTGCATTTCCAACAACTCTGTCAGAGTGTTTCTCTGATAGTGCAAAGGTACTACATCTGGAAAGGGCGATTTCCGTTTCCTTCCGTTTCCTCCACGTTCTTCCCACTGTTTCCCGATACTCCCGTTTTTACATGGTAATACAATAAAACAACACCCCGAAGTACTCAATGTTACTTCGGGGTGCGCTATAGTTTATTCGTTTTGGACAGCCTAATTACGGCTTAAAAATCACTTCAGTTGTCAATGTCCTTATCCCGCCTTGGCGCAACTCTGGCGTATTGATGCGGATGTCGCAATCCACGACGCAAAAGGCTCCTGTTTCTGAACGAATCACATTCTCGTCGTGCATGTCGCTCAAATAAATGTCGGGCGTAGCATACGTCCAGTTACGAGGGTTCTTTAGTTCAAATCCCATGCGCTGCATGTATTCGGCAATTTCCTCGTCAGACACATGCGAGCCGCCGATGAAAGGCTGTTCGCAAATAATCTTGAACTCACCCTTCTGATTCCGTCCGAAGCCCAAAACCGTCAGCAGAGTCTCTGGGAAATAGGCGTTATGAAGCGCTATCCTGTCCAAGGCTAGAATCGGCAGAACGAAATAATCGAGGCCGATACTCTTAACCAGTGTGGAGCCGTGGTCATACACCTTTGCCTCGCCGCCTTCGGCAATCTCCTCGCCGAAAGAACTGTGTAATGAGTCGTCCACCTTCTCCGCCCAACATTCTACTGCCTTGGCCCATTGTTCTATGGCTGCTTCCTGCTTCGCTCCGCGTTGGCGCTCTCTTTCGAACTCGCTGAGAGTCTCCGCAGCATCTGAATCTGCGCAATCTTCTGCTCCCGCGAGTAGGGATGCAATGACATTTGTCGTACCGCCCGCTGCGCAGCCATGCTGTTCTCGCGGTGAAAATCGTTGATATACAAGCCTTCCGCTGATAAATTGTTCTGCATAACTATCCAGTTTTAGCAGACCTTCAGGTGTGAAGCCCTCGGCAATAATGGCACGGACAGAAGCCCAAAAATCTGCGTTATTCATTATTCTTTTTGTCTTTTTGATTACTTTTTCGGGCACAAAGATAGCAATTATTTCTCAGATTATCAAATAATCGGCAGTTTTTTGATTATTTATCGCCACGCCCCCATGTCGATATAGAAAAGAATTCCTTTTTATTCCGACACCGCTTTCGGCGTTTGTGACTCTCCTTGCTTCAGTTTCAGATGCGGACGTTCCCAGATTTGCCAGTCATCTATTTCCTTGAATAGACGGGTGAGGACATCTTTGTAGTCATCGGGATAGATCATCGTATAGACAAACCAGAGTTTGTGATTGGCCATAATCTTAGTGTAATAACTGTAGCCGTCGATGCGACTACCATTCTCATACTGTGGGCCGGAGAGGATGAAGTAATCGCTGCCGAGTCTGTGCTCTGTCGCATTTAGCATTTGCGCCAGCGAGTCCATGCCCTTCTGAAGCGGCATGCCATCAGAGTTTATCACGTGGTTTTCGATGACCAGCGTTATCCACTGGTCGGCATAGTCAAAGCGCATGCGGCCTTTCTCTTCCTGTAGAGAATCGGGCTGGGCGTTGAAGAAAGACGGGACACGAACGACGTAGTCATAGTCCTTATCCTTGTATTCGTACATGTCGGAATATGTAAGGTAACGACCGAATACCTCCTTGTGAGACTTCAAGTCGGCACAAGAATAAATCCAGTCGATGCTCACCGCTACAAGGATGACAGCAATGAATATGAAGATGGCCTTTCGCATTTTCTATTTTACTTTGACAGGATACCCGTTTCTTTATCGCTGTGGTTCATGGAGCGCTGGATGTCACGATACTTGCGCCCGTGGTCGAGCCGATAGGAGAGTTTGAGAGTCAGCATATTTCCGTAGTCGCGACAGTGCTGAGAGATTTCTTTCTGAACATAGCGGCTTACAACCTCGGTCTTGTTCGTCAGCGGATGTTGGCTGAACGGATGCTGTGCATAGAGGGAAATGGAGAAGGCATCGTTCATGCGATAGTTGCAAGTGATGTACCAGGCTGGAGCCTGATGACCGCGATGTTCTCCCTCCATGAAGTTCCAGCCGTTATCCGCGTATGCACCAAGCGTCCAACGACCCAGATAAGCCTGTAATGAACAGCCGCCGTTGAACGAGGTATAGGTATGCGTATAATTCTCGCCATAGTTGAAGAAACGATAGATACCGCCATAGACGGTTGCCGTCAGTTTCTCTGGAATGATGTCCCACTGGTTGTAGCTTTCGACATAGAAAAAGCTGCACTCGTTATCCGCATTAGTCTGCGTCTGATAGAAATGGCCGTCCTGTCGGATGTATTTTTCCATATTACAATGGGGATTCAGGCGGTAATAGCCTTGCAGCTCAGAGGTGAAGCGGGGTGTGGAATATGAGAGTTTCAGTTGGTGGGAGACAACGCGGTTAGGGTGAATATCCGGATTGCCAATGATTGTCTCCATTGAGTTCTGCTTGATGCTGACGTTGCTGACGAGTGCTATCTGGGATGTGTGCTGTGAGATTTCGAAGTCATATTTCACCTTTAGCCTGTTTGTCAAGGGATAACTGACGGTG
>Ga0310786_10001278_pt1 | contig 40378 bp, 31 predicted proteins | sample AusTroGonzalo_MG_FD_203881 | JGI IMG/M metagenome (GOLD analysis project Ga0310786, IMG submission 203881) | Bovine rumen microbial communities from tropical cattle in Woodstock, Queensland, Australia - Gonzalo_03 (v2) (version 2) | ecosystem: Host-associated > Mammals > Digestive system >... | reverse complement strand
AAGTTTCAACAGATTTTGATTTGGAAACAATCAAGAATCTTGATATAAATGAAATTTTGAATCAATTTACACTTGCAGTTGCAGGGGATGAGTTGCACTTTGAATATGGCAACATTGCTCTGACACTTGCAAAAGCAGATGTTGTTGTGGCAGTGCCAGAGACATACGAAGAATTGAAAGACGTTGTTGACGTTGCAAAAAATCTAACAGACATGTTTGAAAACAAACTTGTTGAGGCAGACATTGCACTAAACTACAATGGCTTTGAATTGTTTGGAACATTGAAGATCAATGCACAAGACATTGAGGTCGTTGTTGCTCTTGCAAATGAAGATCTGATGATCAGAAAACATGAAAACACATTGTATGTCGCTTATGGCAACATGAAGTGGAAATTTGCTTTGTCACAAAACAGCGGAGATTTGGCTGTTGATTTCAAAGGCATTTTGAGAGAGATAACATCTGATGATTTCCGTGTTGACATTGATTTTGGTGCGTTTGAAAAACTTGTGACAATGTTGAGAGATTATGAATTGTCTGATTATCTTGAAAACATCAACATTGATTTGAACGGAAATCTCAACGATATGCAATTGACATTTGCAAAGGTTGATGAAGAAATTGCAAACTTGACAATCAAACTTGCAAACAAGAAGCTTGACGCTATTGAAATTGATGTTTGTGAAACACTTTCAGTGAGAGCAAAATTGAACGATGTTGAAACAAGCACAATGGCAGAGTTTGACGAAGAAATGTTTGCAGAGTATTCAGATGATTTGCTCGAAAGCGTGCTTGACAGCATGAAAGTTAGAGAAAATGTTTATGCTTTGACAAGTGATATTGCGTTCCGTTATAGCAACAATGCTTTCTATGGTGAAATTGCAGCAATGGTAACTTATGACGAGACACAAGACACATTGCTTGGGCATTTTGTTCCAGCAGTTCAAGTTCACACAACTGCTCTTGGATTTGACACATATATCTATTTGATCAATGAGAGAGTTTACATTGATGTTCAAGGGTTGCAACTTTATGCTGATCTCAACCAAACAACAATCGATGAGGTTGCGGCATTTGTTGAAGAATATTTCAACATGACTCTTGACCTTGACACAAATGCACTTTCAGCAGTGACAGGATTCAGATATATCTTGCCTGCACTTGACAAGATCTATGCATCATGGGTTGACACATTGATTGAAAACGTTTCATACAACGGATTCCAAGTTTCGATTGAAGATGAGTTCTGGTATGGGGCAGATTCAAGATTTGAAAAGACCATTCTTCAAGCATTCACAGACAATGATGCTGGAATGATCATTCCAAGAAAAGTGATCATTGGAGCAAACATCATTGATCCAAACACAACAATTTATAATGATTACAGCAATTATTGGCTTGACAATGAAGAAGAAGTGACACAATCACTCAACTTTGCAGGATATTTAACAAACCTTAAAGTTGGAACATACGTTGACAACCTCAATGAGATTTTTGTTGGGGCAAACAATGACAATATTACTGCACTCAAATCTAACTATGGAACTTCAAGCCTTGCAGATTACAACAGCTATACAACAATTATTGACATGGTTGAGACATTACTTGATTATGCAAATGGATTGAAATATCAGGGATCAATAAGTGCAAATATTACCGGAGAAACGAATCTTAAAGTTGGTGCAAATGTCAATATTGAAATAGGCGATTTGGCAGCAGGTGAAACAAATGCACAAGGATTCAGACTCTTTGATGATAAGTATATCAAGGTTCAAGGAGCAATTTCATTGAAAAATTCTGTTGAACATTTGATCAACATGTTCTATGAGAGCAACAAGACAAGTGCACTTTATGTAACTTACACACATGGAGATTTTATCAAATCAAGCACAGGCTCAATCAAGAGCAGAGTAGATAGTTCGGGAAAACAACTCAAAGCAAAGATCAATTCAGTCAACATGAGTGATATCGTTGCAATGTTGTTGAAGTTGATGAACATCAATATCGGTGAAGATTTGACACAAAAACTTGGCATGACAGAATGTTTGACAGACTTCTCATACGTTCAAACACTCATGGGAATCACGGGAAAAGATGTTTCAAGTGAACTCTCACAAGGAGATCAATTGATTGGAACAATTGAAAGTGTGACAAGCATCATCAAAAATGTGAGACTCACAAAGGTTGGAAACACAACCACATTGTCTGTTGTTGTAACTTGGCAAGACCATGATGCAACAATCAGCATCATCTTCAAACAAGAAAATGCAGGGTTAAAGTTGAGAAAAGTGAACGTTTCAAATTTTGTGTTTGGTGAAAACACAATCAATCTTGAAATCAACTTTGAAGATTTCAATGCTGCAAACTTTGATTACAACACATCTGCAAGCCACATTGATTTCAGTGATGTTTCATCATTTGTTGATGTTGCTGTGACAACACTCAACACAAAGAACTGGGCATTCAAGGGAAGCGCAAATGTTTCACTTGGTGGCGGACTTTACACAATCAACGTTGGATATGATTTGTATGCTTGTCTTGACGAGAACTATGAACTTTACATGTATATTGAGCTTGACGTTCCATTCAAGGCATCAGTGACAGCACAAGCATTGCCAAACCCAGACTACACCGTGTATATTGCTGGTGGTGGCTATGACAGAAGAACATCAATTTTGGAATACAAGAATGGCTATTTGACAATTGTTCAAAAAACTTATGGAGTAAGAAAATTTGTTTGGTCATCTGGTGAAGATCAGATTCGTGGATATGGACATGGAGATAATTGGAGATATTCAAAGGATCAACTTGCTGCAAACGCAATGGTGATTATGGCAGAAGCTCTTGGTCTTTCAGAAACAGCTTATGACATTATCAAAGCGGCAATCAACTCCATTGATGCACATCCAACAATTGAAGAAGCTTTGCTTGCATTCTCAAAGACAAGTTCCGGATATGCACTCAAAGTTAATGCAGAAAACTTGACAGGTATGAGTGGAGTTGAGGATATGACTCTCAACATCACAACAAGCAAGGCATACAATGTGAAGATTGACGGCGTTGATCAAGGACAACACAAGTTTATTGACAGCATCAGCACAACATTGAAGATTGGTTCTGCCGTTGAAATTCCAGTCACACTCAATTCAGTGAGTGGAACAAGTTACAAGACAACTGGTGGAAAGGTCATTTACACAAATGACTATTACAGACAAATTTATGCATATCAAATCAAGACTCTTCAATTTGAGTCAAATTGCAGTGAATATTTTGCCGCTGTTGTCAAACCAGCAGCAGAGAATATAACATTACCAAGACCAACAGACTATGTTGTTGATGATGGTATCACACGCACAGCTTACACATTTGCAGGTTGGTACACAACACCAAACTTTGTGACAGGCACAGAGTATACAGAAAACAAGATGCCACTTGACGACACAACACTTTATGCAAAGTGGAACGTTGATGTGAAATATTATCGTCATGTGACATTTGAAACAAATGCAGGGCAATATGCAGTTGATGCAATATATGCTCTTGAAGGAACATCTTTCAACCTTCAAACACTTGCAGATTATCTTGTTGACAATGGAACAACCTACACAACATACACGTTTGGCGGTTGGTACACCACATCCAACTTTGCAGATGGAACACAAATGACAGCAGGAGTTGTTCCATCACAAGACACAACTTTGTATGTAAGATGGATTGTTGACACGAAGTATTATCGCTACGTGACATTTGTGACAAATTCAATTTACTCATCACCAGCAGTTTATGATGTTGAAGGAAGAGGTTTTGATCTTCCAACATATGAAACTTATGATGCGGATGATGGTGTAACTTATGAGGTTTACACATTTGTTGGTTGGTGGACGACACCAGACTTTGCAGATGGCACACAAATGACAACAGGAGTTGTTCCAGCACAGGATACAATGCTCTATGCAAAGTGGGATGCAGATGTTCAATATTACAGAGCAGTTTCATTTGAAACAAATTCTGTTGAAGAAATTGAAGGTTTGTCACAACTTATTGGAACAAGCTTTGCTTTGCCAACTCCAAGACAAAAACAAGAGACAGAAGGATTCTTGACAACGTTCTACACATTTGCAGGATGGTGGACAACACCAGACTTTGCAGACGGGACACAAATGACAATAGGAGTTGTTCCAGCACAAGATGTCACACTTTATGCAAAGTGGGATGTTGAAAGAGTTGTGAAATCATATCAAATCAGCCTTTATGATGAGGGAGAATTGATTGACACAACAAGAGCAGTTGCTGGCGAAGAATTTAGTTTGGTAGGACTCAACAGAGTTGACAACAATTCACTCTTCTACACAGATGCAGATTTAACACAAGCACTCACATCATATGTGATGCCAGAAAATGACCTCAATGTTTATGTGAAGAACAAATATAGTTTGACATATTATCACTATGTGCTTGAAAACAACACTTATGTTGAAAAAGAAGAAGTTGTGATGCTCTATCAAAGAGATGTAATAGACTTCTTGCCAACACACACAAACACATATATTGATTATTATAGTGGGAACGAACTTTCATACAGAATCTACTTCACATTTGGCACATATTCAAATGTTGCAGATGGTGTTGTAACAATGCCAAATCACAACTATTGCATCACAATGCCAATGACAACAACAAGAGTTGACTATCACAGAGTGACACTTTATGACAATGGAACAGCTGTTGACAGCATCATTGTTCTCACAGGAGACACATTCAGCTTGAAAGGGCTTAACAAGGTAAACAATGACACAAGATTCTATACAAATGCAAATTACTCAACAGAGCTTTCAAGTTATGTAATGCCAAACAGCGATCTTGCTGTTCATGTAAGAAACAAATATACACTCACAATCAAGTATTACAACAGCAATTATGCACAACAGACAACCACAATCACTCATTATCAAGGTGAATCATTTGCAGGAGATATTTCAAGCAGCATGAAGCTTGCAACAATCAGAGTTGATTCTGGTTCTGGAACAAACTTTGTGAGAATGGTTTACACATACACAGGATTCTATGTTGGCTCAACACAAACTGACTATGTGATGGCAAATTCAAACATGACAATTGAGAGCAAATATAGTGCTCAAAAACAATATAAAGTTTCGTTCAATGTGTCATGGTATAGGCCAAGTTGGTGGATCAGCAACGGAACGGTTCAAACAGCTGCAACAGCACCTGCTGATCAATATGTAAATGAAGGAGCAACCCTCAACTTGTCCGGCTTTACAGCAACTATCAAAGTGAAGTATGGAATCAACTATACCTACGTGACAAATGGTTGGTCCACATCTGTTGCAAACAGCTCTTCAACAGGAGTTCAAAGTGTGAAAGTTGACAAGAGCATGACATTGTATGCAGTATGGAAACAAAAATAAAAATGACTTACGATTTGTAAGTCATTTTTTTGTTTTACAATATATCTTTGATGTCAAATGGGATTGACAAAGTCTCTTTGTAGCGAGCAATCATGTCGTCATCAAGGCGGGCAAAGAGTGGTTTTGGAAGATTTACCTTATGTGCCTTTGCAATGTCAATTTCGCTTGCATTTTGCCACATTTCTGGGGCATCTGGACGACTTGTCAAGTTTAGTTGTTCTGTCCAAATTTCTGCCGTTCTGTTTGGCATTACTGGGCTGGCAACAATTGCCAAAGCTTTTGCCATGTTGAGACAGAGATAAAGAACTTTTTTTGCTCCATCAAGGTCGCCATTTTTGATGAGGGACCATGGTGCTGTTTTTTCAAGATATGTGTTTCCAATTGAGGCAAAGCGCATAATTTCTTTGTAGGCTGCTCTAAATTCTGTTTTTGCAAACAAGTCTGCAATTTGTCCTGGCAAAGTTTTGATCGCTTCAACCATTTCTTTGTCGTTTTCGTCAAGCTTGTCTTTGATGTCGTCAAAGTCAATTCCAAGCTCCCCGGCAAAGTTTTTGTTGATCATGTTGAGTGTTCTGTTGAAGAAGTTTCCATACTTTCCAACAAGCTCCGCATTTGTGTTAAGTTTGAAGCCTTCATATGAGAAGTCGCTATCCTTGTTTTCAGGGAAAATAGACACCAAATATGCCCTCAAAGCATCAATATCTATGTCGCTGTCAAGAAGTGTGTTTCCAAAAATACCAATTTTCTTTGATTTTGAGAATTTTTGACCTTCAAAGTTTAAAAAGTTGAAACCAACAACATTTGTTGCAAGATTATATTTACCACATGCAAGTTCCATACTTGGGAAGAAAACTGCATGGAAGTCAATGTTGTCTTTGCCGATAAAGTTGTAAATCTCACAATTTGGGTTTTGCCAACGATCTTTTACCATCTGTTCTCCACCAAGTTCTTTGGTGATGGAAATGTAACCAATTGGGGCATCAAACCAAACATAGAACACCTTATCTTCAAAACCTTTGAGAGGAACTTTGATTCCCCAAGGAATGTCTCTTGTGATGCAACGAGGTTTCAAACCTTCTTTGAACCACTTGTTTGTCATTGCATAAACGTGTGGACGCCATACATCTTTTTTGCTCTCCACCCACTTTTGAAGAGGTTTTTGCAGCTTGTCAAGATTGATGTAAAGATGCTTTGTGCTTTTCTTTACTGCATCTTGGCCACAGAAAGAGCATTTTGGATTTTTCAAATCATCAAGTTCGTATGTTTTGCCACAATTGTCACATTGATCGCCATACGCTTTGTCATATCCACAATAAGGGCACACACCATACACAAATCTGTCTGCAAGAGCAATTTTGTCGTGTTCGCAGAACAGCATGTGTGACTCTTGCTCTTCGGTGTAGCCGTTTTTGTAAATTTCATTAAAGAAATCTGTTGTCACTTCTTTGTGTGTTTCTGTGTTTGTGCCACTGAAAATGTCAAATCCGATTGAAAGTTTGTCTGCAATTTCTTTCATTTTGCCGTTCATAAGAGCAATGTATTGAGACGGCTCCATGCCAACTTCTTTTGCAGAAATATAACTTGTTGTGCCGTGGTCGTCTGTTCCACTCACATAAACAACATCATTTCCATAGGTTTTGTGAAATCTTGTGAAAACATCACCAGGAAGCCAGCATCCAACAACATGTCCAAGGTGTGGCACACCATTGACATACAAAAGGGCGGCAGTGACCAATATCTTTTTCTTTTCCATTTGTTTTTCCTCTATTTTTTGATTACGTTTACAATTTCTTCAAGTGTCATTTGAGATTGCTCGGAAGTTTGCATGTTTTTGAGCATATATCTTTTTGACTTCACTTCATCTTCGCCAACAATGACAACATATTTTACTTGACGTCTGTTCGCCTCTTTCATTTTTGATTTGAAAGTCTTGTTTTCATAGAAAATTTCGGCATTAACTCCACATTTTCTCAAATCTTCAACAAGGGCAAGACTTTGTCCAAGTGTTTCATCAAAGTTTATCACTGCGCAATCAATTTCATTTTGATCTTCAAGGTCAAAGTAGTTTTCTTGCATCAGGTGACTGAAAAGTCTTGTAATCCCAACACTCATGCCAACACCAGGCATTTTTTTGTCTGTGAAATATCCACAAAGGTTGTCAAATCTTCCGCCACCAGCGATTGCACCCATATCTTTTCTTCCAGCAAAGAACCCTTCAAAGACTATGCTGGTGTAATAGTTGTGTCCTCTGATGATTGAAAGGTCATATATCACGTTTTTGCTTCCCATTTGTTTGAGGTAGCCATCAACTTCTTTCAAATTTTCAAGACCTTCAACAAATGTGGCATTTTTGCTCAATTTTGATAGTTTTTGAATCACATCATCAATTTGTCCAGTTGTTTGGATGAGAGATGTGATGTTTTTTTGCTCTTTTTCTGTCAGGCCAAGCTCTTTGAGTTGTCGTGCAGACTCTTCTGCTGGAAGTTTGTCAAGCTTGTCAAGAACAATCAAAATGTCTGTCATAACGTTTGTCTTGCCGATTTCTTCAATATATCCTGTCAAAATTTTTCTGCTTGAAACTCTCACTTCAACGTCAAGATTCAGAGCTTCAAAACATTTTTCCAAAAGGCGGATGCATTCTGCATCTGCAACGAAAGAGAGTTCGCCATTTCCAATTATGTCGGCATCACATTGATAAAATTCTCTGTATCTGCCTTTTTGTGGTTTCTCTCCACGATATACTTTTCCGATTTGATATCTTTTGAAAGGGAATGAAAGTTCGTCCTTGTGCATGGAAACAAATCTTGCAAGGGGCACGGTGAAGTCATATCTCATACACATATCGGTTGAGCCTTTTGTGAAACGATAAACTTCTTTGTCAGTTTCTCCACCACTCTTTGCAAGCAAAACTTCACTATATTCAAGAACAGGTGTGTCCAAAGGAACGAAGCAGTTTGTTTTGAAAACATCCTCAATCTTTGCAAGAAGCGATGAAAAACATCTCTGCTCTCTTGGCATGAGTTCCCAAAAACCCTGTAATTTTCTTGGAGTTATAAGTTTTTCTTCCATAAGTTTCTCCTATAATATTTACATATAATGATAGAATAATTTCACCATATTTGTCAAACAACAACACTGAAAAGAGAGACAAAAGTTATACACAGAAAGCATCCACTTATCCACAAATTTATAAATATACAAAACGGCTTATGAATATTCAAACATAAAATTTTGGGGCAAAATGTGGAGAAAACATGGGAGTTATCCACATTTCCACATTTTTGTGGATATATTTTTGTCAAAAGTGCCATTTTACGTGGGTCCAAAAATTTTAAAAATGTGTAAAACTCAAAAAAGTTTGTTTTTGCCAATGTGAGCATTTTGCATAAATTTTAATCTTTATGAATTTTTAGTAATTTTGTCAAAAATTAAAATGTAATTTTTTGCATATAAATTCATTGTTTGTCTTTAAGCAAAAATTTGCTTGCAGCACCATCACTGACAAAGTAAAGTTTGTGCAAAGCTCTTGTTGCGGAAACATACAAGAGGTTTTGGTCCAATTCGTTTTTGTAAACTTTGTTGTTTACATAAGGGATGATGACACAATCAAATTCAACACCTTTTGCCTCTGCTGGGGTGGTGATGATTCTTTTTGCATTTGACATTGATTTTGCATTGTCAAGTTTTTTGAATTTTTTGATCAGTTTGCTTTCTGATTGTAGTTTGTGAAGCTGTTCTTTTGTTTTGCAGATGATTGCGATGCTTTGAGACTTGTTTGTTGTTTCTCTTTCTGCAATGATTTTTTCCAAAGTTTGAGGTAAATTTCTGGTTTTTATAAACTCAACCTCTTCACCATTTCTGTTTACATTCTCTGCAATGTGCTTGCCCAAAATTTTTTGAGCAAACATTGAAATTTGCAATGTGCTTCTGTATGACTTTGTCAGGTATTTCACTTTTGAATGTGTGAGTTTTGCCAAATTGTTGAGATAAGTTGTTGAAAGTGTGCGGTCAATGCTTTGGAAGATATCTCCCAAATAGAGTTTTGGGCAAGACCAAATTTTGTCAAACAGATAGAAGTGGCAAGGTGTGTAGTCTTGCATTTCATCCACAATCACATATTTCGCATTGAAGTTTGAATTGAGCCCAAACAAATTTTCTTTGATAAGCAACATTGGGGCAATGTCATAAGCTCCAATTTCTTCTATTTCTGGCAAATCAACGCTTTGCAGGAACAGATTGTAAATTTTCAACAAATCAGTTGTGATAAATTTGTTGTAAATCAATTTTTTTGCTCTTTTCAAAAGAGAATCAACAAAATATTCTGGAACTTTGAATCTTTCCACAATGTGTTCTGCGATGACGTCCACTCTCTTGTGAATCTCAACATTTTTGAGTTTTTTAAAGAAAATATCACGGATTTCTTCTTGTTCTATGACAAGGTTTCCAAACACAAAAGTTTTCGGAACAAAGAGATTGCACATGTCTTTGTTGAGGAAGTTTTTCAAATCGTTTAGAAATTCAAAGCTTGACTTTATGGCGATGTTTTCAAAATCTTCTTGTTTTTGCTTTGCAATAACCTTTTCAAGCATAACTTCTCGTGATTCAAATGGCAATCCCAAAAGTCGTTTTGCCATCTCTGCGAAAGTGGTTGTAAATGCTTTTTCTTCTCCCAATGCTGGCAAAACATCATTGATATAGTCCGCAAAAAGTTCAGAAGGGGACATAATGAGAATATCATCACTTGCAAGCTCGTTTCTGTATTTATACAAAAGATATGAAACCCTGTGCATTGCAATTGAGGTTTTTCCAGAGCCGGCAACACCTTGAACGATTGTATTTTCAAAATTTTCATCACGAATGAGCACATTTTGCTCTTTTTGTATGGTTGAAACAATGTCGTGCATCTTGTTTGTTGTGTTTTTTGAAAGTTGTTCCATCAAGATTTCGTCATCAATCACCATATTGCTGTCAATATAGTAGTTAAGCTTTCCATCTTCAATTTTATATTGTCTTTTGAGTGACACATTGCCTTTGATGACACCATCAGGGCAGGTGTATGACGTTGTGCCAATTTTGTCATCATAATAAAGAGAACAGACATCTGCACGCCAATCGTAAACCAGATTTTTGTTTTCTTTGTTTTGAACAAGTCCAAGTCCAATATAGTATGGATTGGAAGAATCTTCTCCGTTTGCTTTAAAGTCAAATCTTCCAAAATATGGATTTTTCTTTTGTTTTGAAAGGCGAGAAACTTCTCTTGTGAGATTGCTGTTTTGGGTTTCTAAATTTTCAATAGAAAGATTTATGTCGGCAAATTCATCAGTGCCGGCACCAGCTTGGATGTCATAGTAATTTTCAGCAAAATAGTTTTTGAATTTTGCTATGTTTTCTGCATTTTGTCTTATCTTTTTTGTGTTTGAATGTTTTGTTGTGTCAATTTGCTCCAACACACTTTCAAGATAACTCTTTTCACTTTCAAGAGTTTTTTTGTCCATATTTCTCTCCTTTCAAGAGAATTCCTATTAGAGCAACAAAGAAGATTAAGAACAATCTATAATCTTCTTTGTAAAATTCTATTCGTTTTCAGTTACTACTTCTTGTGCTTCTTCTTGCACTTCTTCTGTGTCTTCCTCGCCGAGTTCTTCCTCGTCTTCTTTTTCAGCAAGGGCAATGCCTGTGATTTTGGCATCATTTTTAAGTTTCATAATTCTCACACCTTGGCTGACTCTTGAGAATTCGCTAATTCCGCTTACAGGTGTTCTGATAATCACACCGCTGTCAGCGATCATCAAAATGTCACAATCTTCGGCGATTTGTTTAAGTCCAACGAGTTTGCCAGTTTTTTCGTTGAAGATTCCGGCTTTTACACCAGATCCACCACGTTGTTGAAGTCTGAAATCATCAATTGGAGAAAGTTTGCCAAAGGCATTTTCTGAAATTGTCAAAATTTTTGTGTTTTCTGCAACGATTGCCATGTCAACAACGAAGTCTCCATCAGCAAGTTTGATGCTTCTTACACCTTGGCTATCTCTTCCAACTGCACGAACATCAACTTCATTAAATCTGATACATTTGCCTTCGTGTGTGGCAATCAAAATGTCATCACGACCTTTTGTGATATCAACACCAATAAGTTCGTCACCTTCAACAAGTTTGATGGCAATCTTTCCAACTTTTCTGATGTTTTCATATTCGGAAAGGTCAGTCTTTTTGATGAGTCCGCCTTTTGTTGCCATAATCAGATTTGCTTTTTCTTCTTCTCTCATTGGGATGATTGTGTTTACCTTTTCTCCCAAGGAAAGTTGCAGGAGATTGATAATTGCTCTTCCCTTTGCTTGTCTTTGTGCCTCTGGGATTTCATAAGCTTTTGCGCTGTAAACCTTTCCCAAATTTGTGAAGAACAAAAGTGTGTCGTGTGTTGATGTTATAAACATCTTTTCAACGAAATCCTCATCTTTTGTCTTGTGAGCTGTGATTCCAACACCACCACGATGCTGTGCTCTGTATTCTGCAACAGACATACGTTTGATATATCCCAAGTGTGTCATTGAAATGATGACATTTTCCTTTGCAATAAGATCTTCAACATCAATTCCGCCAAGATCAAGGCTGATTTCTGTTTTTCTCTCATCACCATATTGTTTTTTCACTTCTTCAAGGCTGTCACGAACAATTTTCAAAACTCTTTCTGGTTTTGCCAGGATGTCTTTGAGATCTTCAATTGTTCTGTCAAGTTCTGCAAGTTCTTCGTTGAGTTTTTCAACTTCCAAACTTGTCAATTTGGAAAGTTTCATTTCCAAAATGGCATTTGCTTGAATTTCGTCAAGAGCGAAGTTTTCTGTCAAGTTTGTAACAGCTTCTTGTTTGTCTGATGATTTTTTGATTATTCTGATCACTTCATCAATGCTTGCAAGGGCAATGACAAGACCTTTGACAATATGTTCTCTTTCTTCGGCCTTTTTAAGGTCAAATCTGGTCTTTCTGATGGTTACTTCTTTTTGATGTTCCAAATAGTAGTAAAGCATCTCTTTGAGATTGAGAACTTTTGGTTCGCCATTTACGAGGGCAAGCATAATGATTCCGGAAGATTGTTGGAGCATTGTGTGTTTGTAGAGAGAATTGAGCACAACTTGTGCATTTGCATCCTTCTTCACGTCAACAACAACTCTCAAACCTTCTCTGTCACTTTCTTCTTTCAGGTCACTGATTCCTTCAAGTTTTTTGTTTTTGACAAGATCTGCAATTTGTGTGATAAATCTTGCTTTGTTTACTTGATATGGAAGTTCTGTGATGACAATTCTTTGTCTGCCAGACGATGTTTCTTCAATTTCGGCTCTTCCACGAACGATGATTGAGCCGCGTCCGGTTTTGTATGCTTGTCTTGCTCCACTTCTGCCCATCACAAGGCCACCAGTTGGATAATCTGGCGCAGGGATGATGTTGCAAAGTTCGTCTATGTCAATATCTGGGTTGTCAATCATGGCTTGAACACCATTGATAACTTCTGTGAGGTTGTGTGGTGGAATGTTTGTTGCCATACCAACAGCAATACCATCGGCACCATTAACCAACAGATTTGGAAATTTTGATGGCAAAACAGAAGGTTGCATCAAAGTGTCATCAAAGTTTGGATAGAAATCAACCGTTTCTTTGTCAATGTCATCAAGCATCAAAGCAGCAATTTTTGACAATCTTGCCTCTGTGTAACGTTGTGCAGCTGGTGGATCTCCATCAACAGAACCGAAGTTTCCGTGTCCATCAACAAGAGGGTATCTTATTGAGAAGTCTTGTGCAAGTCTAACCAAGGCATCATAGACAGAACTATCACCATGTGGGTGATATTTACCCATAACTTCACCGACAATTCTCGCACTTTTTTTGTGAGGCTTGTCATAGAAGTTGTTAAGTTCACCCATAGAATACAAAATTCTTCTGTGAACGGGCTTTAATCCATCTCTAACGTCTGGAATAGCACGACTCACGTTTACGGCCATTGCATAGGCGATAAATGACTTTTTGAGTTCTCCAACAACCTCAATAGGCTTGATTGTTTCCTTTTCAAGCAATTCTTTTAAGTTAAGTTTGTTTTCTTCTTCTTTTTTGCTCATCTTTTCTTTCCTTTTTTATTTAACGTCCAGATTTTTTTGTTTGCAACGTTTTATTCCTCGTTTGAGTTTTTCTTCTCTTTCCATACAATCTCCTAAACATCAAGGTCTGTAACAAGAGTTGCATTTTCTTCAATAAATTGTCTTCTCAAATCAGGATCTTCACCCATGAGTTGTGAGAAGAGTTTGTCAGCTTCAATTGCATCTTCCATTGTGATTTGAAGCAAAATTCTGTTTTCTGGATTCATAGTTGTTTCCCAAAGTTGGTCAGGATTCATTTCACCAAGACCTTTGTATCTTTGAAGGGTGATACCTTTTCTTCCATTTTCATCAAACCATTTGTTTAAATCTTCATCTGTATAGAAATACAAATCTTCTTTTCCACGTGACACCTTGTAAAGAGGTGGTTGTGCAGCATACACATGACCATGTTCAATCAGTGGGCGCATAAAGCGGAAGAAGAACGTCAAAAGCAAAATTCTGATGTGTGAGCCGTCAACGTCGGCATCGGACATACAGATAATTTTGTTGTAACGAAGTTTGCTTTCATCAAAATCATTTCCTGTGCCAGCACCAAAAGCAGTTATCATGGCACGGATTTCAGCATTTTCCAAAATTTTGTTGAGTCTTGCCTTTTCAACGTTCAAAATTTTTCCACGAAGAGGCAAAATTGCTTGGAATCTTCTGTCTCTGCCTTGTTTTGCAGAACCACCAGCAGAATCACCCTCAACAATGTAAATTTCGCAAAGGCTGCTGTCTTTTTCGGAGCAGTCAGCAAGTTTTCCTGGGAGAGTGGTGTTTTCAAGTGCACTCTTTCTTCTTGTGAGTTCTCTTGCATTTCTTGCAGCATCTCTTGCTCTTTGAGCTGTGATGCTCTTCAAAATGAGTTCTCTCGCTTCATTTGGATGTTCTTCCAAATAATCTCCAAAGGCCTCTTGCATTGCCTTGTAAACAATCGTTCTCATTTCGCTGTTGCCAAGTTTGGTCTTTGTTTGACCTTCAAATTGTGGCTCACGAAGTTTGACAGAAATGACTGCCGTGATACCTTCTCTGCAATCTTCACCAGAGAGTTTTTCGTTTTCTTTGATGATTTTGTTTTTTACGGCATAGTCATTGACAACTTTTGTCAAAGCATTTTTAAACCCTTCAAGGTGAGTTCCGCCTTCCTCTGTGTTGATGTTGTTTGCGTATGTGTTGATGATTTCATTGTATGAATCATTATATTGGAAACAAACTTCAACTTCGTTGATAACATCACCCTTTTCGTTGTGATTGAATTTGTTAAAATATACTGGTGTGGAAAGTAGAGTTTGTTTATTTTCATTGAGATAGTTTACAAATTCAACAATTCCACCTTTGAATTCAAACTTGTCATTTTTCTTTTGGCCTTCTCTTCGGTCTTCCAAAGTGATGATCAGACCTTTGTTCAAAAAGGCAATTTCACGGAAGCGGTTTTTGAGGTTTTCATAAGAGAAATTTGTTGTCTCAAAAATTTCTTCATCAGGCCAGAATGTAACAGTTGTTCCCGTTCTGTCTGTGCTTCCAACAACTTTGAGCGGGGCAAGGCTTCTGCCTCTTGCAAACTCAATGAAGTGTTGTTGACCTCCTTGATATACGTCAACGGTAAGTCTTGAAGAAAGAGCATTAACACAGGAAACACCAACACCATGCAGACCTCCGGAAATTTTGTAACCTTCGCCACCAAATTTTCCGCCGGCATGGAGTTTTGTCAAAACGACTTCAACAGCACTTTTCCCTTCTTTTGGGATAATTCCTGTTGGAATTCCACGCCCATTGTCTTTGACCGTGCAAGAACCGTCTTCGTTGATGATGACATCAATCTGTGTGCAGTAGCCAGCAAGCGCTTCATCAATTGAGTTGTCAACAACTTCTTGAACGAGGTGGTGAAGACCATGGCTGTCTGTTGAGCCAATATACATACCAGGACGTTTTCTTACAGGTTCCAATCCTTCCAAAACCTGAATTTCACTGGCATCATATTTGGTGCTTTTTGAAAGTTTTTCTTGTTCCAAATTTTCTTCTTGATTTGTCATGTTTTCGTTTTCCATATCCCTAATATTTCCCTTTATATATATAGATATACTATATTATAACATATAATAAGAAAAAAGCAAATAGATTTGCTTAAAATTTTGGCAAAAATGCCATTATTTTGGGTGGAAACGATAAAACGTGGAAATGGGAAAGAAAAACAGGCATTTGCCTGTTTTTTCCTTTATTTTCCGCGTCCAGATTTTTCTAATGGTGTGGATGTTTTTGCCTGAACATTGTCCAGAGCTTGTTTTGCTTCATAAACTTCAATATCTTGCATTACATGATCGTAGTGTTTGCTTACACAATCTGCAATTAAAATTGCAAAATTTGTAACATCTCTTGTCAACATTGATTCTTTGATGCAATCATGCAATTGATCAATTCTATCTTTATCAAAGTAAATTGAAGGGTAATTATTTGTTTGAAGCATAGAATTTAGCAGCATGAGGGCAGTTCTCTTATTTCCTGACATATGTGGTTGAATTCTGACATATTCAGTGACAAACTTTGCACCTTTCACAAACAAAGGATCGTCAAAATTTGTGTTTGCCAAATCAAACAACATAAGGGACACTCTTTTTGAAACATTGTAGTTTGCTACTGGGGCAAAGTAACCTTTGCCGATTATAATCAATGGGCTTTTTTCATTTCGCAAAGAAAATTTTGGATATTTGCTTGTTTCTTCATCATGTCTCAACAAAATTGCATTTAGTTCAATCATATCATTGGTTGTTGGCATGAAGAATGGCTGTTGTGATAATTCATATGCTCTAACACAAGCTTCATAATAATCTTCCAAACTTAATTGTTGAGCCTCATCCTGCAAAGGAAAAGAAAGATCTTGACCTTCCAATTTTAGAAAGCTTGTTGCAGCTTTGATAAATCTAACCTTTCTCTTTTCAAGAGAATTTATTTCTGCATTCAAAGCTTCATCTTGACATTTGTTTAATATGAAAGTGTGTTTTTGTTCAAGATTGATTGTTTTTAGATATGCTTGAAACCTTTCATTGTCAAATGTATATGGAATTTCATCAAGTTCACGTGTAAGCCAAGGTTTATCTGTCATTTTTACCTCCCTATATGTAATATTATAACATTAATGTAAGAGAAAGACAAGAGCAAAGTTTATATCTTATAATATGAAAAAAGAACTGGATTAACCAGTCCTCTCAAATTTGGTTGCGAGGACAGGATTTGAACCTGTGACCTCCGGGTTATGAGCCCGGCGAGCTTCCGAGCTGCTCTACCTCGCGTCAACTATGCCAATTATAAAGCATTTATATTCACAAAGTCAAGGGTTTATGTTGATTTTTCTGCAAGATAATAAAAAAAAGCCGTTTTTGCGGCCTTTTTACAAAATGATGAGTGACAACACTAAAATCATGCCAGCGAAGTAAAAAAGTTCAATAAAACGTGAATTTTTGAATATTTTGATGGTTGCATAAGCAGCAATCAAAAGCAAACCCAAACTGAAAAGCAAATAGCTTGTTGCAAATGAGAACATGAGTGACGAAACTATTTGTCCAAAAAGAATTCCAACCCCTGTGAAACACAAGAAATATGAGAAAAAGTCAACTTTTGGTATTTTCTTTTTGATGGTTTTGACAAGAAATGTCAGAGCAAGGCCAATGGCGATGCCGATGAAATACACAAACAACGACTCATAGCCTATATATATGCCGCAAACACTCAAACTCAAACTTGCAAGCAGTGTTGCAACAGAAAACAAAATTGTGCCATTGCTTTTTTCAAATTTTGATGGTCCGGCTTCTGGATTTTTGTTTTCATAATATTTTTTCAAATCGAAGCATGACAAAAACATTGGAATGATGCTGATAAGTGCAAAGATGGTGTAGCCACCAAAATTTGTTTTGCTGTTTGCCGCAATCAAACCCAGCGCCACTAAACTTGTCAGGGCAAACACTTTCAGCAAATAAGAAAGAGGGCTGTTTCTATCTACAAAACAACCAGCGATAACAAATATCAATGTTGCTGCAAGCAAACAAATCAATGCTATCTTTAACATATAGTTATTATACCCAAATCATTGTGATTTGGCAAACAAAAAAATGAGATTTACATCTCATTTATTTTGCCTGTGGAACTTTGAAACTATCTTTCAAAGAAATTGTGCTGTTGAAAATCAAGTTGTCTTTTGTTGAATCTTTATCAACACAATAATATCCTTTTCTCATAAATTGGAACTTGTCTTCATTTTTTGCGTTCTTCAAGAAGTTTTCTGCAAGGGCTTTTTTGGTGATTAAAGAATCCTCTTCCAAAATTTCTTTGATTGGCACACCATCAGCAAGTGCTTTTGCTGGATTTTTGTATTCTGCTTTCACAAGGTTTTTAAATTCTCTGATTGTAACTTCAAAACAATTGTCAGCAGACACAAAATGAATTGTTCCTTTACATTTGATGCCAGAATTATCCTGTCCACTCTTTGTCCCTGGGATGTATTCACATTCAAGGTGATCAATTGTGCCATCTGGGGCATAGACAACCTTGTTACATTTGATGATGTAAGCACCTTTGAGTCTGACAATGCCACCTTCAACAAGCCTGTTGTATTTTGGTGGTGGGTTTGTGCTGAAATCTTCTTGTTCAATATAGACAACGTTACTGAATTTTGCTTTATGCTTTCCAGCATTTTCGTCATTTGGATTGTTGTCAATTTCAATATCTTCGCTTCCGTTGAAGTTTGTGATGACAACTTTGAGTGGATCCAAAACAACCATTGCTCTTGTTGCAATTTTGTTTAGGTCTTCTCTGACATAATATTCAAGTGCCGAATATGGAACTGTAACTTCAAGAGATGTTCCCCAACCAACAGATTTGACAAAATCTTTGATGGCTTTTGCGGTGTATCCTCTTCTTCTCACACCAACGAGTGTTGGATATCTTGGATCGTCCCAACCATTTACCCAACCTTCGTTGACAATTTGTTTGAGGTATCTTTTTCCAATCAAAACATTTTCGATTGTCAATCTTGAAAACTCTCTTTGTTTTGGGGCAAAAGGTTTTTTCCAACCATTTTCAACAAACCATTCATACAGAGGTCTGTGTTCATGGAATTCCATTGAGCAAAGGCTGTATGTCACACCTTCAAGAGCATCTTGCATTGGGTGTGCAAAGTCATACATAGGATAGATAATCCACTTTGTGCCAAGTTTGTAGTGTGGGGCACGCAAAACTCTGTACATGACAGGATCGCGCATGTTCATATTTGGATGAGCCATGTCAATTTTTGCACGCAAAGTTGCTTTTCCATCTTCATAAGCACCATCTCGCATTGCTCTAAACAATCTCAAATTTTCTTCTGGTGTTCTGTTTCTGTATGGACTTTCTTTGCCAGGTTCTGTCAACGTGCCTCTTGTTGCACTAACTTCATCTGCTGTCAGTTCACAAACATAAGCTTTGCCATCCATGATCATTTGTTCTGCAATTTTGTATATGTCATCAAAATATGCTTCGCTGGCATAGATCAATTTTTCTGGTTTGTAACCAAGCCATGCAAGATCACTCATGTAGCTGTCTGCAAATTCACCCTCTTCTTTGAGTGGGTTGGTGTCATCCATACGAAGATATGTTTTTCCACCGAATTTCTTTGCCGTTTCAAAGTCAATTGTCCATGCTTTTGCATGAGCAATGTGCCAATATCCACTTGGTTCTGGTGGACAACGTGTGATGACTGCCTTTGTTTTGCCAGCACGAACGTCTGCAATAATTTCTTCTTCAAGTTCATTTTCGGGTGTGATTGTGTCAACATCAACACCATTTTCAAGTAAATGCATAATTTTCTCCTGTTATGTTTCTATTCTATTAAATCAGAGATTCAAAGTCAAACAATAGCCACAAATTACAATTTGTCACGCAGTTTGTTTCTGATTCTTCTCAAACTATTGTCGATGCTTTTGCTATTTACATTCAAGGCTTGTGAAATTTCTTTGTAAGAATAGCCTTGCAAGTAGTATGTAAGCACTTTGTATTCAAGAGGGGACAAAGACTCTTTAATTTTCTGTTGTAAAAGCAAGAATTGTTCTTTATCACTCACTTTTTCATCTGGCATTTCAGAAAAAACAAGTTCAACAGGCAAAAAGTTTTCATTGTCATTTTCACCAGAAAACTCTTGCAGAGAGATGGCAGATGAAAGAAGTTTGTTTTTTTCTGATGTTGATTTTTTGATTGCTGTTTGAATTTGATGTTTGATGCACAAAACGGCAAACGTTTTGAAAGAAGTGTCTTTTGACTCATTGAATTTTTTGATTGCTTTATATAGGCCAATCATTCCTTCTTGAATCAGGTCTTCAAGATCGCCATCAACAATAAAATAACAACGGCTGATTTTTGTTACCAAATCTTTGTATCGAGAAAGCAATTCGGTTTCAGCCAATTCGTCGCCATTTCGCATTTTTTTGATTAAATCTTCATCCGAAATCAAATTTTTCAATATTTTTCCTACCATTTTATATGTTTCTTTGTCTCAAAACTTCATAAATTGCCACTGCACTTGCAACGGAAGCATTCAAAGAATTCACAGAGCCTTTGAGTGGCAAAGTGATGATTCCATCGCAATATGTGCGAAGAGATTGTTTCACACCAAAGCCCTCACTACCAACCAAAATTCCAATTGGTCCTGTCAAGTTTTGTTTGTAAATATCTTCGCCGCCAGTTTCACAAACATAAATCCAAAGACCATTTTCTTTGAGTGTGTCAATTGCTTCTTTGAGGTTTGTCACTCTTGCAATTTTCACATTTGCAATTGCACCAACACTTGTGCGAATGACCGTTTCATTAACTTGGCAAGCATGTAGTTTTGGAATGATAATTCCATCAACTCCCGCACACTCACAAGTTCTTATGATTGCACCCAAATTGTGAGGATCTTCAATCCCGTCAAGCAAAACGACGAAAGCATCATGATTTTTTTCTTTTGCATGTTGCAAGATGTCTTCAACAGAACTATATTCAAATTCAACTGCTTGTGCAATATAGCCTTGATGGTGTCCCGTGATACTCAAAGTGTCCATATTTTTCTTTGGCAAAAATTCCAAACGAACTCCATTTTTCTTCGCAAGAGAAATGACATCATCTTTTCTGTTGAGATAGTTTTTGTCAACGATTATTTTGTTTATTGTTGTGCCGTTTTTGAGGGCTTCAACAACTTGATTTTTTCCTTCAATATTCATAATTTACTCCTGCATTGAAAGTTCAAGGAATTTGTTTAATCTTTCCGTATTGTTTGTAAGATGTAAATAACCAATAAGTGCTTCAAAAGCCGTCGCTTTTTTGTATGTTTCCTCATCAAAATTTTTGGCAGAATGTTTTGCATGTGCATTTCGTGCACGTCTTACAACTTCTTTTTCATCTTCATTTAGCAAAGGCAAAATAGCCTCCAATGCTTGCATTTGTTTTTTTGCATTGCAAAACTTCTTTGCTTGATTGTGATAGTTGTTCAATTTGTTTGTTTTGCCTTGTAAAACTTGCTCTCTGACATAGGTTGTGTGAATTGAATCGCCCAAAAATGCCAAGGCAAGAGGGGAGAGCTGTTGTTCCATAAAAACTCCTAATTGTTAAAACGGAACAGCACCACATCTCCATCTTGTATGACGTATTCTTTGCCTTCCATTCTAACTTTTCCATTTTCTCTTGCTTTCAAGAAAGAACCTGCTTCAACGAGATCGTTGTAGCTCACAATTTCTGCCTTGATAAAGCCTTTTTCAAAATCTGTGTGAATTTTTCCAGCTGCTTGTGGAGCTTTTGTGCCTTTTGTGATTGTCCACGCACGAACTTCTTTTTCTCCGGCTGTCAAATAGCTCATTAGTCCAAGCAGGTCATAACTTGTTGTCACAAGTTGTTCAAGACCGCTTTTGCTTATGCCAAGTTCTTCTTTGAAAAGTTCTCTGTCTTCTTTGTCAAGGCCGACAATTTCTTCTTCAATTTTTGCACACAGAACAACAATTTTTGCTTTTTCTTTTTCTGCAATTTCTCTGACCTGTTTAACATAGCCATTGTCATCTTTTCCAATGTCTTGTTCTGCAATGTTTGCAACATAAATGACAGGTTTTGCTGTGAGCAGTGAGAAGTTTTTGAGAAGTTTTTTCTCGTCTTCACTATAATCCAAACTTCTTGCCTGTCCGCCAACTTCCAGTACATCTTTGATGCGGGAGAGCATGTTGATAGACGTCAAAAGAGACTTGTCACCAGTTTGTTTGACAAGTTTTGAATTTTTTTCCAAGAATTTTGTAACTTGTTCCAAATCTGCAAGAGCAAGTTCCATTTCAATTGTTTCAATATCCCTTTTTGGATTTATTGAACCACTTACATGGATGATGTTTTCGTTATCAAAACATCTGACAACGTGCACAATTGCATCCACTTCGCGAATATGGCTCAAAAACTTGTTTCCAAGTCCTTCACCTTTGCTTGCACCAGCGACAAGGCCTGCGATGTCAACAAATTCAATGCTTGCAGGTGTGATTTTTTGAGTGTTGTACATTTTGCCAAGCACCAAGAGCCTATCGTCTGGCACATCAACAATTCCAATGTTTGGTTCTATCGTACAAAAAGGATAGTTGGCGCTTTCCGCGCCAGCTTCCGTAATTGCGTTAAACAAAGAGCTTTTGCCAACATTTGGCAAGCCCACAACTCCAATTTTCATTTATATGTCTCCGCTATATCTCCGCAAGTTAAGTTATCTGCTATGTCCGAAAAACTTTGAAAAACCAGCCTTTGATTTTGCTTTTTTTCTGCGTATTTCGTCATCAATATTTGTATCAATTTCAATATTTGAGTCTCTTACAGGATCAAAAAACATGTCGTAAGGTGGGGTGTATTTCGTGCTTGCATCATGATGATCTTTTGCCATTTCTGCATCAAAATCTGCTCTGGTGACTGTTGCTCCAAATGACGCATCCCCAGTTGGGAGTGTAACAGGTATAGGTCCATATGGCCCAGGTATGGTTCTCATTGCATGATGTCCGAATTGTAATGCGATTCTTGCATTTAACCTATCTATTTCCGCTGGGTCTGTTGCAGCATCTCTGGCTGCGATCAATTTATCAAGAGCATTAACCTTGTTTTCTGCATGAGCAAGGCGATCATGTTCTCTTGAAATTGATCTTGACCTTTCTTGATCAAATTTAACTTCGTTTAGTTTGTCTTTAATTGCATAATGATCAAGACCGGTTGAAGTTGGATTTACTTTTGGTGGAAGTATATTTTGGAAGAAATCCGTTTCAAGCGCAACGAATGCACCTAAACCTATCAGTCCCAATATATGCAAGAAAGGAATGAATGATAAAATCAGACTCAATCCCAAAAGCCATTTTGGTGATGAAACATGTTTTCTTCCATTTATATATTTTTTCCCGTCATCTTTTTCTAATGGAATGGTTGCTGTTTTTAATTCTGGAGCCTTGTCTGGCTTTGTTGGCATTTTAACACCAGGTTTCGAAGGTACAGCATGCAATTCAGCAGGCTCTTTAACAGTCTTGCCTGCTGCTGTTGCGGCAAGATGAACATTATTAAGTTTGGTTGAGGAAGAACTCTTTTTTGTTCCATCAGGATTGTAAACATCATGATAGAAAAATTTTGCTTTATCCACAGGATTGTCTGTAGTGATGCCGTGAGATATTTTGTAAGCATTCCAATCAGAAATGTTTTGCACACAATACTCGTCAACAAATGCGATGCTGTCAGGGTCACTAACAACGCCTGCAATAACAACTGGAGTTGCGGTCACTTTTTTTGGTAAAGTTGCTACAAATTCTTGTTCTTTATCAAAGAAATCTTCACGTTCTTCTCCATTTTCATCATATCTTGACTCATAATAGAATCTCGCAGCTGTTTCTGGTGTGTCTGGTAAGCCGGCATCGGTTCTGTATTTGTTATAATCTGTCGCATAATGGAGAGCATACCCGGTAACATATTCTCTTTCTCGTGGGTTTGAAGTTATATTTGTGATTGCAGTATTTTTGATGTAAGTGTATGTTGCTTCAATTCTCTCTGATGCTGGAACAAGGTGTCCGTGAGCATCTTCAACGAATCGTTCAGAGCCGTCCAAATTATATTGTTCGCCATAGAAGAAATTTATCATTTCTGCATCTGAAGGTGATTTATTGTATTGCATTAAATATTGGGCATAATATGCTTGGTTTGCTGCAACATATGTTTTGATAAAAGACAGCTGTTTTGAGTTTGTTAAAACGTTGTTGATTTGATCTGGCGTTGGAGTATAAAGAACAGGCAATTTTGTTCTGTCGAGAGTTAAAGATGATTCTATAACGCGTAACATTGGGTTGTCTGCATAACGTGGATCTTTTCGCCACTCTGCAATGTTTTCTTTAATCTCACGATCTCTTCCAAGTGAAGAAATGACGTTTGCCAAATCTGCATCAAAAACAAGAGGGTTGTTGATTGCGGTTTGAATCACATCTGAAATTACATAGTCAATAAGGTATTCTTCTGCCATATGTCCCGGTGCAGGATTTGGAACAAAGCGATCAAAGCGGGTTGACAAAAGTTCGTTTCCTTCTGCAGATATGTGACGAACAAAGTCAATAGGATTGCTATGACATGCCGCAAGAATTCTTTCTGATTCTGCTACATATGCTGCATAATCTGGATTTGAAATTGCATGTGGTGGTGTTACACCAGTTGCGATATCTTTCTGATGTTGAATAAAATCTGGGTCAGATTGCAATGCGACAAAATCAATAGATTTGCTTTTATCAAGTTCTTTGATTTTATGCTTGTCATATACAAAATCTGGCTTTGGATATGTTATTGATCGGTCAAAGTTCCTCACCCAACTATGTTCATAAGACCAAACTCTATGATCTATGGTTATGGCATCCAATTCCGCCATTTCAGTAGCGGTTAGTGAGGTTAATTTTGGATCAATGTTTGACTTGATGTGATCGTGTTTCGATCCACCAACAACATAACATCCACATTTTTGATAAGCATAGGCCAGGGCAACATCACTCCAACTTACACCATGTGCATCCGCAATTTTCTTAATGGTTTCATTTTCACTCAGTCTGCTGCTTGCCAAAGGGGAGTAAGGAACAACTTGAATTCCCTCACTGGCACAATATGCTAAAAGATCATTATCTACATGACCAACTGAAACATTAACTTGAATGACATCTGGGCGGTGCCCAGCATCTACAAGGGCTTTAACTTCATCTTTGGTCATATTTGAAACACCAATTGCACGAATACGTCCAGCGGCTTTTTCTTTTTCTAACTCAATCATGATTGATTCATTGTCATTCTTTGATGTTGGATCATAACCAGAGCCTGGCATATGGATATACATAATGTCAACATATGGTGTGTTGAGCTTTGTTAAAGTGTCTGTAACCGCACTTGATACGGATGTTCCATCTCTCACAGTATCTGGGTCCAATTTTGAGGAAATGAAAAAGTCTTCTCTGTGTAAAGTGCCACCAGAAGCGGCTATTGCATCATTAATAGCGGTTCCGACATATTCTTCATTATGATAAATAGCAGCAGTATCAACCGCCCTATATCCTTCGTCAATAGCTTGTCTAACAATATCCTCCGTTTCCCATCTGTGCCACAAGCGCCATGTTCCAATTGAGACAACCGGCATTTCAACATGTTTACCGGAAGAATCCTTGATTGGATTGCCTGATTTATCTTTTAATGTTATTTTTTTTCCAGTCAGAGCCATAATTCACCTCCTTGGGTTTCTTTATGAAGGAATTATACCATAGGTATAACATTGTTGTCAATAATTGTCTTAAAAATAAGAATTCGTTTGATATGATATTCAAGCTTGGGCAAAATGTTTGGAAAAACTTGTGTTTTCCTGTTTTTTTTGCTATTATATGGTGTATAAATGATTTAGTTGAGGTTACAATGGGACTTTTTGGAAACGAAAACAAAGCACAAGTCAAAAAACTGAAAAAGATTGCAGACAGAGTTGTCGCTTTGGAAGAAAAATACAAAAATTATAGTGACGAAGAACTCAAAAACTGCACAGAGGATTTCAAAAAACGTTATCAAGCAGGTGAAGACCTTATGGACATGCTTCCAGAGGCCTATGCCGTTTGTCGTGAAGCATCTGACAGAGTCTTGAAAATGCGCCATTTTTATGTGCAAATTTTGGGAGGAATCGCTTTGCATCAAGGGCGTATTGCAGAGATGGCAACAGGTGAAGGAAAAACCCTCGTTGCAACCTTGCCTGCATATTTGAATGCACTTTCTGGCAAAGGGGTTCATGTTGTTACGGTCAACGAATATTTGGCAAAACGTGATGCTGAATGGATGGGGAAAGTTTACAAATTTTTGGGACTTTCTGTTGGTGTTATCGTTTCAGGCATGGATGAAAAGGCAAAGAGAGAAGCATACAATTGTGACATCACATATTGCACAAACAATGAGCTTGGATTTGACTATTTGCGTGACAATATGGTTATTCAAGCACAACAAAGAGTGCAAAGAGGATACAATTTTGCTATTGTCGACGAAGTTGACTCAATTTTGATTGACGAAGCAAGAACACCTCTTATTATTTCTGGCCCTGGCATGAAATCAAGTGACAACTATGTGAAAGCTCAAAAGTTTGCAAAAACTTTGAGGGCAGAAGACTATGAGAAGGATGAGAAGAGAAAAGCAGTCAACTTGACAGAAAGTGGTGTTACGAAGGCAGAAAGATATTATGCTCTTGCAAATTTGACAGACGTTGACAACATTGAACTCAACCATTACATCAACAATGCACTTAAAGCGAATTTCATGATGTTTAGAGATGAAAATTACATTGTCAAAGATGGAGAGGTTATCATTGTTGATGAATTTACTGGTCGTTTGATGCCAGGTAGGCGTTTTAATGATGGTCTTCACCAAGCTATTGAGGCAAAAGAGGGCGTTGAAATTAAAGATGAAAACAAAACTCTTGCAACAATCACTTTCCAAAACTTTTTTAGAATTTACAACAAGCTTTCTGGTATGACTGGAACGGCAAAGACCGAAGAAGGCGAATTTAAAGCAATTTACAAGTTGGATGTTGTGACAATTCCAACAAACAAACCAAACATTCGTGTTGACGAACCAGACATTGTGTTTACGACCGAGAGAGGGAAGTACAAAGCGATTATCGAAGAAATCAAACGTCGTCATGAGATTGGCCAACCAATTTTGATTGGTACAATCACAATTGAAAAGAGTGAGGCTTTGTCAAAAGCGCTCAAAGAAAACAAAATTAAACACGTTGTTTTGAATGCGAAAAATCATGAACAGGAGAGCCAAATTGTTGCACAGGCAGGAAGAAAAGGTGCGGTTACAATTGCAACCAACATGGCTGGACGTGGAACGGATATTTTGCTTGGTGGAAATCCAGAGTTTATGGCAAAAAAACAGATGCGGGATGAGAATTTTAGTGAAGAACAAATTTCTTATGCCACTGCATTTAACTCTGTTGATGACGTGGAAATGAACAAGGCTCGTGACAGATTTAACGAGTTGTATGGAGAATTCAAAAAGATTACAGATGCAGAGAAAGAAGAGGTGAAGGCTGTTGGTGGACTTCACATTGTTGGAACGGAAAGACATGAATCAAGACGTATTGACAATCAGCTTCGTGGACGTGCATCTCGTCAGGGAGACCCAGGATCAAGCATTTTCTTCCTTTCACTTGAAGATGAACTTTTGAGAATCTTTGGTGGAGACAGATTGAAAAGCATTGCAACATTTTTCAGAATTGATGAAGACACACCAATTCAAATGAAAATTTTGTCAAGGCAGATTGAAGGTGCACAGAAAAAGATTGAAATTCAAAACTTTGCCATGAGAAAAACAGTTTTGCAATTTGACGATGTTATGAATGCACAAAGAAACATAATCTATGGCGAAAGAAACAAAATTATTGATGGTGGAAGTGTACATGATTACATCATGAATATGTTCCCATCAGTTGTTGCAAATCGTCTTAACAAATGTGTTGATGATGAAAAACCTTATTTTGAATGGGATTTTGACAAAATCAATCAAGAGCTTGAACTTGGAATTATTGAAAAAGGCAGAAACCTCATAACAGAACAATTCTGTGAAGAAATCAGCGAAAGTTTTGACAGGGAAGACCTTGAAGAAGTCATAATGCAAGAAATAAACAAACGTTACAACGACAGAATGGTTGAGGCAGGAAAGGTTGGTATTGATTTTGAAAATGTTGAGAAATTTGTGCTTTTGAAAGTTGTTGATTCAAATTGGATGAACCATATTGACGATATGCAAACAATGAAAAATGAGATTTTTGCAAGAGGTTTTGGTGGAAAAGATCCTATTGTAGAATACAAACAAGAAGCATTTGATATGTTTGATGCCATGACAGAAAAAATCAGAGAAACAGCATGTATGATTCTGTTGAACACAAACATTGAAGTCAGAAGACCTCAACCAGCTGTTCAACCAAAAATGACCGAGGCAAAAGTTTTTGATCCACAAAAAGCAAAAACAAATGAAAAACCAAAAACTCTCGTCAAGACAGAGAAAAAGGTTGGAAGAAATGATCCTTGCCCATGTGGAAGCGGAAAAAAATACAAAAATTGTTGCGGGAAAAATCAATAGAAAGGACAGCGAAAGCTGTCTTTTTTGTTAAACACTTGACAATTATATTATAGATATGTTATTTTATTGTCAGCAGTAAAAATTTGCTGTCCTTGTTTTTTGTTTAAGGCAAAAAACCATTAGTCCAAAAGGAGGTAAAAAGATGAATAAGTATGAACTTATGTTTATCATCGCAAGTGACGTTGCCGAAGAGCAAAGAGAAGCATTGATTGAAAAATTCAAGGCTTATGTTGAAGCTCACAAAGGCCAACTCGAAGGTGTTGAAAAACTTGGGATGAAGAAATTTGCTTATCCAATCAACTTCAAAAACGAAGGATTCTATGTTCTTTTCAATTTGAATATGGATGCACAAGAAGTTGATGCTATGGGCAAACTTATGAACATCACGGAAGGAATCGTTCGTCATATGTTTGTAAGAAAATAATTTAATTTTTAGGAGAAAATTATGAACAAAGTTATTTTGATTGGAAATTTGACAAAAGATCCAGAACTCACAACCACAACAAGCGGAATTTCAGTTTGCAGATTTGCACTCGCTGTTTCAAGAAGATTTACAAATAGCGATGGCGAAAGAGAAACAGATTTCATCAATGTTGTTGTTTGGAGAAACTTGGCAGACAATTGCCATAAATTTTTGAAAAAAGGTAGCAAGGCTGCTGTTGTTGGAACACTTCAAACAAGATCTTATGATGCACAAGACGGATCAAAGAGATACACAACAGAAGTTGTTGCAGACGAAGTTGAATTCATCAGTAGTGCAAGAAATGGCGGAGAAGAAGATGGCACAGGCTATACAGCTCCAAAGCCAGCAGTAAAGAAAGAAACAGCTGAACTTGAAGAAATTGATGATGACAGCCTTCCTTTCTAAAACAAAATAAAGGAGAAAAAAATGAGCGAAGTAGTTAAAACCGAAGAAAAGGTTGCAAAAAAATATCGTAAACCTGCAAAGAAGAAAGTTTGTGCTTTCTGTGTTGCTGAAGAAAAGACAATTGACTACAAAGATGTAGCAAAAATCAGAAAATATATCACAGAAAAAGGTAAGATTTTGCCAAGACGCCAAACAGGTGTTTGCTCTTACCATCAAAGAGAACTTGCAAATGCAATTAAGAGAGCAAGAAATATGGCACTTCTTCCATATGTTGGTGACTAATTAAAAGGAGAAATGGAAAATGAAAAAAGAAATTCATCCAGATTATCATGAAGTGACTGTTGTTTGTGCATGTGGAAACACATTTAAGACAGGTTCTTGCATCAAAGGTGACACACTCAAAATTGATATTTGCAACAAGTGCCACCCATTCTACACAGGCAAAAAGAAAGTTGTTGACGCAAGCGGAACAGTTGAAAACTTCAAGAAGAAATACAATCTTGGTTAAAAACAAAAATAGCAACCATAAAGGTTGTTATTTTTTTGTTTTCTGTCAACAATTTGATTGTGAAAATATTTCCAACGTCGTATGGTTTGGGACTTCTGAAAGATGGAAAAGAGGTTTTATCTGTTACTGATGTGCAAGGTCAAAAAAAATTAAGAAGTTTCCAAACAAAAAACAAAGTTGTGTTTTGGAATTTTCCCTTTGCAAGGGGATTGCAATTCTTCTTTTGTGGAATTGTCTTCTTTTTTCAATGTTTTTTTGATTGCTTTGATTTGAGGTTTGGAAAACAAAAAGAAAAATTTGATTGGAAAAGTTTTTTGTGTTTTGCTTTGTCGATTGTGTTTGCTGCGGCATTATCAGCCATCATGCTTGGCTTTTTGCCCGCCAGATTGGGATATTTGATTGTCAATTACAAAGGTCAAAAGTTGTTGAGAAATTTTTTGATTGCGGTTTTTAGAGTTGCAATTTTTGTGCTTATGATCTTTTCTCTTCGCTTCGTTCCACAAATTTGCGAAATGTTTCGCTTTAATTATGCAGCAGAGAAAACGTTTTGTGCTTTGGAAGAAAAAAACAAAAAGAAAGAGTTTAAAAACCCCAATTTTTTGAATTTTTTGATATTTGTTTCCATTTTAGATTTTGTTGTGATAACATTATGTGGAGCAAGTTTTGGATTTGTTTTAAAATTTTGCTTTCATCTGGCGATTTTTGTTTTGTGTATAAGTGTTGGGTATGAATTTCTGCTTTTGGTTGAAAATTTTGCAAAATTTTTAACATGGATGACAAGTTTTTTGGTTTTTGCAAAACCAACGAGAACACATTATGAAACGGCAAATGTTGCTTTCGACGAAATGAAAATGTTAAACAAAGGGAGGGAGTTTATGAGTGATGAAAACAAAAAATCGTTTGCTGTTGTTTATGCAAACGTCAAGGCCAAACTCTCTTCTGCTGGTGTGACAGACAAAAGTGATGCAGATTGGTTGATTGCAACCATTCTTGGCAAGACAAGAGGGGAAATGAGGCTGGTTTCCAGTGTCACTGAAAAGCAATATCAAGACATCATGAAGGCGACAGAACGTCGTGCAAATGGAGAAAGTTTGGACAATATTTTTGGTTTTACCGAATTTTATGGTTTGAGATTTGACGTCAACAAAAAAGTCCTCACACCAAGGATGGAAACAGAAATTTTGGTGGAACAAGTCATAAAGGCAAGCAAAAACTACAAAAAATGCACAATTTTGGATGTTGGCACAGGCTCTGGTGCAATTGCCATTGCCATTGCAAAAAATTGTGAAGCTTTTGTGACAGCTGTGGATGTTAGCAAAAATGCTCTTGCTGTCGCTGAAAACAATGCCAAAAAAAATGATGTAAAAATCGAGTTTTTACATTCAAATTTGTTTGATGGCTTGAAAAGAAAACGAAAATTTGATATAATCGTATCGAATCCTCCATATATTCCAACAAAAGAGATTGCAAAGCTTGATAAAAATGTCAGAGAGTGTGATCCAATTTTGGCACTGAATGGTGGAGAGGATGGATTGGATTTTTATCGAAATATCATTTTACAAGCAACAAACAGACTCAATTCGAAAGGACAAATTTTTTTCGAAGTTGGAAAAGGTCAGGCGGCTGCTGTTAGAAAAATGCTCCGTGATAATGGTTTTGAAGAGATAAAAACAACAAGAGACTATAACAAAATTGAAAGGATTGTAAGTGGAAGAATTAGGTAGAGAGCTTTTGGACAAAACGGAAAAATCGAAGGTAAGATTTGATGAACTTACCGATCTTATTTCGCGTCCTGAAATTATTGCTGACAATTTGGAATGGAAAAAACTTGTCAAAGAAAGAAGTTCGATTGAAGATATTGCAAATGCTCACGTTGAGCTTAAAACATTGATTTCAAATATTGAAAATTGTGAAAAAGATTTGCAAAATGAAACAGATGAAGAAATGAAGGTGCTGTTTCAAACAGAAATTGAAGATTTGAAGCAAAAAATTGAGCAAAAGGTTGAAGATATCAAAATTTTGCTCTTGCCAAAAGATGAAAATGATGACAGCAATGCCATTTTGGAAATTCGTTCTGCGGCTGGTGGAGAAGAGAGTGCACTTTTCTGTTTGGAACTTTGCAGAATGTATAGCCACTATGCAGAGAAGAAACATTGGAAAGTTGAATATATTGATATGAGTGAAACCGAGATTGGAGGAATCAAGGAAGCAACAATCATGGTTCGTGGAAAAGGGGCTTACTCTCGTTTGAAATATGAAAGCGGGGTACATAGAGTGCAAAGAGTTCCGGAAACAGAAAGTCAAGGGAGAATTCACACTTCCACGTCAACTGTTGCATGTATGCCAGAGGTTGAAGATATTGACATTGAAATTTTGGATAAGGATTTGCGCATTGATGTTTATCACTCTGGTGGAGCTGGTGGACAAAATGTCAACAAGGTTGAAACGGCAATTCGTATGACATATTTGCCTCTCAATATTGTTGTGACATGCCAAGATGAAAGATCGCAGCTCAAAAACAAAGAAAAGGCTATGGCAATCTTAAAGTCAAAAATTTATGATTATTATGAAGAACAACGAAACAGCGAATACGATGCAAACAGAAAAAGCCAAGTTGGAAGAGGAAACAGAAACGAAAGAATCCGCACTTACAACTATCCACAGGGCAGGGTGACAGATCACAGAGTCAATGTCACATCATACGATCTCAACGGAGTGCTTAATGGTGATCTGGACGAATTTATTGATGCAATGATTTTGAAGGAGAGAACAGAACTTTTGCAAAATATTCAATAATGATAAAAAAAAAGACAATAAAAAAACCACCACAAATGTGATGGTTTTTATTTTTGCTTATATTACATGTGAAGGAGTAATCTCAAAGCTGTACCACCGCCGTCTGGATCGGCAGCTTTATACCCAATGAATGTGTCAAGAATCATTGGCAAGAATGTGTTGAAGAAGATGATCAAAGCGATTGTCACAACAATTGAAACAATGATGTTGATCAATCTCTTTTTGTTTTCTTCACGAGCTTCACCAGAGTCTGCTCTTGCCATTTTCACGCCGACATAAACAGCATAAACAGCACCAGCAGCACCAACGATTGCAAGAGCAACCCACAACACTGTTGACAAAACGTTCAAAAGTGGTGTAAGCCAACTCCAATTCCCAGAGCCGTCACCTTCATGGTTTTTGATGAAATCAGCCCAAGATGTTGCAATACCCAAAAGTCCATTCCAATTCATATTCGAGTCCTCCTCCATTTAAATTTATTTTTCTCAAAAGAGCAGAAGAATATTCTTCTTTCTTCGATTACAATTAAATAATATCACAAGCAAAAAAAAATTCCAAACGTTTTGACAAAAAAATATAAAAATTTTTTTTATTATTTTTAATAAGTCAAAATATTGGAATTTAATTTATTTTTGAAAATGTTTTTCTTTCGTGTTTATGGTATTTTTGAATTTTTTTGATTTAATTATTGAAAAGTTGTCAAATTTCCAAATAATCTGTTGCAGCCAAACGAATTTGTGTTGTCAACGGCATTGTTTGAAAGCCCCAACAAAAGCAAAAGTAAAATGTTTGTGTTTGTTGCAAGGTTTGTGTCATCTTTTGAACTCAAAACAGACAACAGAAAAACCCATAAAAATGCTTGTGTCACAGAAAATCCTCCTTTTTCACAAAAATATGACAAATCATGTGCAAAAGCGACAAATTTCTCTTTTGCTTGTTTTTCTTTTGTTTGGCACAATAATGCTGTGATGTTTTTATTTATGAGAAACATACAAATAATGTCACAAAAAGGAGACGAATTATGGAAAAACTTTTGAGAATTACGGAGAGAAACAAATTTGAAGTGAGAGGGTTGTTGCCAGATGAAAGGGCTATCGACAGGTTGGCATTATATTTTCAAAACCTTGCAGATCAGACAAGAATCAAAATTTTGTCGGCACTTGCAATCAGGGATTTATGTGTGAATGACCTTTCAAACATTTTACAAATCAATCAAACAACAATTTCTCATCAGCTTAAAGCCCTCAAAGATCAGGGGATGATTGGTTATCGCAGAGAAGGAAAAGTGTTGATTTATCACATGAAAAGTCAGGATGTAAATGAAATTTTGCTCTATGCTGTAAAAAATTTGGCATGATATTGGCTTGACAGACATCACGATTATAAAGTAAAATAAAACACATGGAAAAGTTGTTGTTACATTCATGTTGTGGACCTTGTTCGACGGTTTGTATTGAAAGGATGAAGGACAAATATAATTTGACCATCTTCTATTACAACCCAAATATTGAACCGGTTGAAGAATATGAAAAACGCAAAGCTTATCAGAAAAAAGTGTGTGACCACTATGGAATTCCATACACCGATTTTGACTATGACAATGGCGCTTGGCGCAAATTTGTTGAAGGTCTTGAAAATGAAAAAGAGGGTGGGGCAAGATGTACAAAATGTTTTTACTATCGCCTCAAAAAGACAGCCGCTTTTGCAAAAGAACATCATTTTGATTGTTTTTCAACGACATTGAGTGTGAGTCCCTACAAAAATAGCAAAACAATTTTTGAAGTCGGAAAAATGCTGGAAAATGAAATCGGAATTCAATTTTTGGAAGAAAATTTCAAAAAACAAGATGGATATTTGAGAAGTATTGAGCTTTCAAAACAGCTAAATCTTTATAGACAACACTATTGCGGATGTCTTTATGCTTGCAGATTTAACAAAAAAGGAGAACAATTTGACACAACAATTTAGTGATGATTTTATCCAATATAATGACAAAAAGGTGAAGGAAGAGAAGAAAAATCTTGCACTTTATCTTTCTGCGACCATCACATTGTATATCGTGTTGATCTTCTTTGCGATATTCTTCACTTGGTACACCGTGTTTGTTTCCACACACAGCTATTATGAAGTTTCTGGGGCATCAATGGAGCCCACATATTACGATTCTTCAAAAGATGCTGTCTATGTGAATCAAATGGATCCAATAGGTGTGTATGACGTTGTTGTTATCAACAAGCTGGCTGATGAAAAGGCCATCATCAAGAGAGTGATTGCAAAAAGCGGTGACTATGTTTCCATTGCAAAGGGCGAGTATGATGGTCATGATTGTTTTTATGTGTACAAAATCACTGCCGAGCAAATGCTCAACATTGACGTTCTTACATTTGAAAATGATGATGCTCGTTTGATGGAAGATAGCACAAATGGCTATTCAATCAAAGGAAATGTTGATTGGTACAATCAAGTCACAACACAATATAGTGTTTGGTACGGCTCAACCACGGAAGAAAACGCCCGTTATGACAAAAAGTTTTTTGATAAATTTGTTGGCATAAGCGAAGAAGAAAAGACACAAAAAGGCTATGAGTATTTCACACATGATGGACTTGTTTACATCAAAGTCCCAGAAAACGCATATTTCTGCTTGGGAGACAATCGTGGAGTGAGCAGAGATAGCAGAGAATATGGGTTCTTTTCGAAGACACAACTTGTTGGAAGAGTTGAAATTGTCATCAAAAACCACAATTTTGTCAACAGAATTTGGGAAGTTGTGAAATTTTATTTCAGTGAGATGCAAGAATTTTTTGCAAGATAGGCATTTTTGTTCGTATTTTATTTGGAAATCTCGGTTTTTTGTGCTATTATATAAGTAGCATGAAAGTGCAAATAATTTTAAAAAGGAGAAAATTATGAACAAAGGCGAATTTGTTAAAGCAGTTGCAGAAAGAGCAAATTGCACACAAAAGGATGCAGGCATTGTATTTGACGCACTCGTAGATACAGTTGTTGCAGCACTCAAAAGAGGAGAGAAGATTTCTATTCCAGGATTTGGTTCATATGAGCTTGTTAAAAAACCAGCTACAACCAAAATGAATCCTGCAACAAAGAAACCTATCAAAGTTGCAGCACACAAGGTGCCTAAATTCAAATTTGGAAAGAGCTTTGTTGCTGTTTTCAACAACTAATTAGAAGCACTTGAAGCAAAGAAAAAACAACCAATCAGGTTGTTTTTTTATTATCTCAACTCTTTTTCAAGATCAATGATGACGTATCCTTGTGGAAGTTGACACAATGGACAGGTTTTGAAGGCTTCCTTTGCAATTTCAACGTGACCACATGATGAACACTTCCACTCTGTTTTTTCGTTTCTTTTGTAGAGTTTGTTGTTTTTGTAAAGTCCGGACAAGTAGCCAAGGATTTTTGCATGAGTTGCTTCCACTTTGGCAATCATCTCAAAACTTTTTGCAACATCCAAAAAACCCTCATCTTTTGCTATTCTGGCAAAATTTGGATAGATGTTTTCACTCTCTGCCACCTCATTTTTGTATTCTTCCTGCAAACTTGTTTCAAGTTGTGGCATAGAGAAAGGATAACCAGCCTCAATGGCAATATTCCTGATGTTTTTGCCACTTTTTTGCATGATGTGGTCATAGAAAACTTTGGCATGAGCCATCTCATTTTTTGCCAAAGTTTTGAGTGTGTCGGAAACAAATTGCATTTGATTTTGTAATGCCATTTTTGACATAAATTGATATCTTGCTCCCTCTTGACATTCTCCGGCAAACGATCTTGCCAAATTTATTTTTGTTGTGCTTTTTTCAAAATCCATTTTTTTCTCCTTTATCACCACGAGTATTGCCATATTTTATGTTGATAAACATTTGCATTTTTTTTCTTTTTTGATTAGAATAAAAGAGTAAGGAGAAAAAATGTTCCACGGAGATAAAGGAAAACCTTCAAAATTTAAGACAATAAGATACAATTATGATATCTTGATTGACAATGAAAGAATGAGCCTTTCAAAACTTGGTGCACGCCTTGGTTTTTACAGCATTGAATATGCCGGTAAAATCAACGAAGTTGAAACGGTTTATGACACACCAAACAATCTGCTCACGGGAGTTGGAATTGTCATCAGAAAAAAACACACGCCAAAAAGGACATATTTTTCTTTGGTGAAGATAAACAGCATCAAGAATTCCAGAAACAGCGACCGTAAAGAATTTTTGGGAGAGTGTGATCCAAACGACCAACCAAAAGATTTCCCTGTGCAAATCGCTGACAAAATCAATCAAATTTTCAACAATTTGTTTACAATCAACCTTGTTGATATGATCAAACACTGCTCTCCATATGTCATCAACGAAGTCACAGGCAATTTGTATAAAATTCATAGTGGGACAGGATATGAAGCAGAGCTTGCTTTTGAAACTATGAATGTAAAAAATGCAAGAACGGGAAAGAGAGAAAGAGTGAGAAATTTTTCAATCATTTTCCCAATGGATCCAAACTACGAGCATGAAAGAGAGCAAATTCTAAATGCAGTTGATCTCTATTGCAACGAACTTGTACCACTCAACCGCAACAAATTTGAAATTGCAGAAATTGCAGTGAAAACAAGAGTTCCAAAGCAGATGCCAGAACAAGAGAAAAAAGAGAAAAAAGGAAAGAAAAAGAAGGAAGAATAAGCCTTCTTTTTTTTATTTTCTTTTCATACATTACTATGTGAAAAAAGAGAAAAAGAGGCTTGGTCTCTTCACAAAATTGAGTTTTGGTTTCGGCAATTTGGGATATGGAGCAATGGGGCAAACCATTGCAAGTTTTTTTATGTTTTTCGCAACAAGTGTGTTGGGACTTCCTGGTGCTGTTGTTGGAATCGTGGTTGCCGTAACATCACTTTGGGATGGGCTTTCTGATCCAATCATTGGATATTTTTCTGACAGAACAAGAAGCAAAGTTTTTGGAAGAAGACTGGGACACATGCTGTTTGCAAGTGTTTTTCTTGCCATCAACAACATTGTTTTGTGGAGTCCGCCAGACATTGAAAACAAAGGGTTTTTGACATTTTGGATTTTGTTTTTTTTGCTTTCACAGGAGACTTTCAACACATTTTTTGCCACACCATATGCGGCACTTTGCATTGACATTGCACCAGATTATAACGACCAAACAAGCATGCAAAGTTTCAAGACAATTTTCAATATTTTGGGAATGATTCTCCCAAGCGTTTTGATGTCTGTTTTCATGCCGGGGGAGGGAGGTCAATTTTCAAAAACGGGGTATCGCAACATTGCTTTTGTCAACTCTGCGCTTGCAATTTTGTGTGGAATTGTCAGTGTGTTTGGCACGATGAAACGTGTGCGTAGCATGCCAAATTATCAATATGGGTTGCAAGAGAACAAAGAAAAACATGGTTTCAAGAAGATTTTGTCTGGATACATTGAAACGTTCAAGAAAAAAGACTTCCGTGTTGTCATGTTGGGATATTCTGTATGCTTGATTGCCATGATTTTTCTGTCATCTGTTGGAATGCATCTTTTTACTTTTTGCTATCACTTTTCTGGCTTTCAAATTTCAGCATTGATGATTTGCCTGTTTGGTGGAGCAATCATTTCACAACCAATCTGGGTTAATGTTGTGAAAAAATATGACAAAAAACAAACATTGATAACTGCACTTTGTATCATTTTGTTTGGGATTGGTCTCATCACTATAACATTTTTGTTTAGAACATATTGTTCCACAAATTTGATGATCTGTTTTGTTGCACCAAGCCTGCTTTTGGCTGGGGTAGGTTCTGGGGCACTTTACTCGCTGCCACATTCAATGTATGCTGATGTGGTGACAATGGAACAATACAAAACAGGGCAAAACAATGCCGGGAGATATACCGGCTATTACACATTCACATACAATTTTTCAAATTCAATCGCATTACTTTTTGTTGGGTTGCTTTTGCAACTTGTTGGGTTTGATTCTTCACAGCCTGTTCAAACGCTGGAAGTGCAAGCTGGGCTTGGGAAAATCGTCTTTTTTGGAAGTGCAATTGCACTCACTTGTGCAATACTCATTTTTTCACATTATTCTCTCAAACGTGCAGATGTGTTGAAAGTGCAGATTGAGGCAAATGAAAAGAAAAAAGAGGCCAAAATTTAACCTCTTTCTGATATTGATTGTTTTAAAATGTCGCAAAGCCAATCTTTATATTCCTTTGCATGTGCACAAAAATCATCAGAATAAAGAAGTTTGACGAAGTCTTCATATTTCAACCATTTAACACACTCAACTTCTTCCGTTTGAAGAGTGAATTTTGTTGCTTTTGGCAATTTCAAAAGATAAGTTTGAACAAGCTCCCAGCCTCTTTGATTCACACTCTCTTTCAAGAAAATGAAATCTTCTGGTTTTATTTTTATGCCGAGTTCCTCGTATGTTTCACGAACACAACCCTGCAAACAAGTTTCACCAGCATCAACATGACCTGCCGATGGCATATCCCATTTGCCAGGACTTTTCTTTTTTGTTAAAGCGCGTTTTTGAACAAGAATCTCCCCCCCCGGTTCACTTACAATCCAAATCCAAACAGGTTTGTGATAAACACCAGGATTTTCGCTGTGACAAAAACTCCTTGGTTTTGCTCCAAGAAATTTGCCATTTATATCAAAAGTATCAAGCATTTCTTCCATATCTATTTCAATCCTTTGATCCATTCCGTCAAACTTGACAAGAGAGTTTCCAATTTTTCAAAATTTTTTGCGCTATTTGTGAGCCTTGCATTGATTTCAATTTGCAAAGTCCAAATATCTTCAAAAGTGTTTTTTGTATTTCCTGCAATTGTTTTTGAGCCGCCTGCAAACGGATTGTCAATGGTAACGACAAATTTGTTTTTGCGTAGCTGCCAAATTAGGTCATCAAAGATGCCTGTGTTTGTTTCAATATTATGCCCGAGATGTGTGCCAAGATTGACATCCATTTCACGCTTTGTTGCAAGTCCGTGAAAATCAATAACATACCGGATGTTGTTTCTTCTGACGAGCTCCAAAACTTTTTGTTTGTATGGAGAAAGTTCGTCCCAGTTTGCATCATCAAAACAATTTTTTGTTTTTGCGATCATCAAAGATTTTGTTTCTTTTTGAAGTTGAAGTGCCACAGCCAAACTTCCGATTTCTGCAACTTTATGTTTGCCGTTTCTGACCTGGGTCACACCATGTGGTGCAGAAATAAGCACAGGGATATTCCCATCAATCACTTCAAAATTTTTGTTGGCATTGGCTTTTAAAAAAGCTTTTCTTGCTTTGTGTAATTTTTCAAAATTTAGTGTTTTCATGCTTATATTATACATAAAAATTGCAAGCGTGTCTAATTTTTGATGAAAATAGAGTAAAATATCTATGTGCAAAATAAAAAGGCCTCCTACTAGAGGAGGCTACTCTTTCGTAAAATAATGGTTTAGAGAAGTTTTAATTTAGTGAACGAAAATTTTCATTAACTCATACAAATTCTTTACCTAACAAACCCAAATTTGACCTAAAAAGTAAAGATTTTGGAAAAGATAGTTGACGAAAATACCTGTTGCTGTTTATTATATAGGTGTAAGGAAGGCTTTTATTCCGCTATAATAATTGAAGGAGGAAACTATGGCTTTTTATTTAACTAAAGCAATTTTTGATAATAGGGCGCCATTTAAACATTTAGAATTAGATTTTAAAGAAAAAAATATAACAGTTTTGAATGCAATTAATGGTGGAGGAAAGACAACTATTTTAACGCATATTGTTGATGCATTTCATGAAATGGCAAAAAAAGGTTTTTATAATGAGTATGAATTAAAATCTAATAAATACTATAGAATTGCATCGCCAGTTTATAATTTAGATACGAGAAAGGCATCAATAGTTTATTTAAGATTTGTTTATGATGGGAATATTGTTGATTATGTAGACGTTGTTAGTGGAATGATGAAAGTTGGAATAACAAAGGATGAGTATGACGAAATAATTAATTTAGATAACAAAATTGATTA
>Ga0310786_10001277_pt1 | contig 40379 bp, 72 predicted proteins | sample AusTroGonzalo_MG_FD_203881 | JGI IMG/M metagenome (GOLD analysis project Ga0310786, IMG submission 203881) | Bovine rumen microbial communities from tropical cattle in Woodstock, Queensland, Australia - Gonzalo_03 (v2) (version 2) | ecosystem: Host-associated > Mammals > Digestive system >... | reverse complement strand
ATGGACGCTGATGATATATTATTAGAAATGAAACTTATAGCCGAGGAACAGGGCTACGAATTAACAGAAAACGCCGAAAAGATAGCAAAGTTTCGGGCTAGGACTGGCCTACCGATGAATAAATGCCCTTGCGACCCGAATAATCCATATCGTGGATGTATTGGTAGTTTGTGCCGGCAAGAATTAAAAACGTCCGGTGTTTGTCATTGCAATTGTTTTAGGAGGAAATAATGGAAACAATAATCAATAAAATGGAAGATGTCACATTGGCCGCATACTGCAATACTTTGTCTTGTGCAGCCAATCAGAAAAACAATTTTGTTTTGGTTAGGCTCATCATTCAGGATAAAATAAACGGCAAATTTTATGAATATCTTGCAACGAAGGATGATAAACCGGCAAGTAAAAAGCCATCAAATCCGGGTAAAGAGAAGGCTCATGCGTGCTTTTTGCGAATCGTTGAATGCGCAAAGAAAATCATCCCCGGATATACCGTTATTGCGACAAAGATTTACAGCAAGCGTCATGGCGTTTTTGTTAATGTATCATACGAAAAATGCCCGGTGGACGTTATTGAATATTTAATCAGCGAAAGGAACTAAAAAATGGAAATTAAAATTGGAATGGTCGAATTAAACTTAGAAAAAACAAAAACAGCAAAGGATTATAACGATTGCATGAAAGTCATCACAAGGGGCCTGTTTCAAGCAAGCGGACTTTATCAAAATGACTGTGATATAAATGCTATGGCCGACAATCTGCAAAGGTTCTTGGTTGAAAATCCGCAGTTCGTGGTTGGTCTTGTCAACGCTGGAAAAATAAAAATTTAAAAATATCAAAATAACACTTGACATTTTAAAAAAGATTATTTACATTACAAACCAGGAGTTAAAAAAAATGACAAACAAAATATCATTAAGGGCGGCGATTGTTAATAGTGGCATTACCATTGAAAAGTTGTCTCAAATATTTGGGGTGACCCGGCAGGCCATTTGGCTTCGGGTTAAAAACTATAAAAAGATGAAAGCTCAGGATCTGGCAAAATTTTGTGAAATTATTCATTTTGACATAAATGATCTTGACTTAGAGGAAAAATGATTATAGTCTAACAAAAAAGGAGCAAATGAATGTCTGAAACGTCACGTATTGAATGGTTAGAAAAAAGAAAAAGCGGTATCACCGGAACAGGTGCATCTGCTATCGTTGGGAAAAATCCATACAAGAATAATATCGAATACTGGGAAGAAAAAACCGGCCGCAGGATTGAACCGGACATTTCGGACAAAGATTATGTGCAATATGGGCAACGTGCCGAAGAGCATTTGATTGCCCTTTTTGCTTTGGACTTTCCACAATATGAAGTGACACACAAAGATTTTGATTTGCGTGTTCATCCGGAATATCCGTTCCTGATTGGATCTCTTGATGGCGAACTGACAGAAAAAGCAACGGGCCGGAAGGGTATTTTGGAAATAAAAACCACAAACATTTTACAAAGTCGGCAGTATGAAAAATGGAACGACATGATTCCTGAAAACTATCTGTATCAGACTTTGCATTATTTACTTGTGACCGGATATGACTTTGTTGTCTTGAAGGCACAATTAAAACGGGTGTATGACGGAAACGATGTGCGCCTGGACACTCGGCATTATTACTTTGAACGTCATGATGTCGAGCTTTTGTTGGCAGATTTATTGGAAAAGGAACTGCAATTTTGGAACGAATACGTTTTGAAAGATGTCAGACCGCCTTTACTTCTGCCTGAATTATAACAACCATGAAAAAGAAAGGAAAAATTAACATGGAAGAAAACAGATTAACATCATATATTGAACGTATTGAACGGATTGAAGAAGAACGGGCTGAACTTGCAAAAGATGTTCGTGAAATCTTTTCACAGGCCAAAGGCGATGGGTTTGATGTCAAAGTAATGCGCCAGATTTTGAAACTTCGCAAGATGAATCCGGCAGACCGTCAAGAACAATCATTTTTGCTTGACGAATATAAAAAGCTGGTCGGTATTTCTGAATAGGGGGTTGCCATGTCAATGGAACTTATAATTAAAACGCCAGAGGATGCTTTTTTGAAAGCGGTTGAGTTCAACTATTCAGAATTAAAAACCGCAATTCAAAACTCTTTGGAAAAATACAAAGGCTTGACTTATGACGATTCGCAGGTCGCTGAGGCCAAAAAGGACCGGTCAACTTTGAACAAATTTAAAGAGTCAATGGAAAACGAGCGGAAACGTGTCAAAAAGCTATGTATGCGTGCTTATGAAGAGAGCTTTGAGCCAAAGGTCAAAGAGCTTGTTTCTTTGGTTAATGAGCCGATTTCAGAAATTGACAATCAGGTCAAGACGTTTGAAGAAAAGAAAAAGGCAAAAAAGGACGAGGAAATCAGAGCATTTTATGCCGAAAACGCAAAAGATATTCTTATGCTTGTTCCTTATGAAAAGGCTTTTTCTGAAAAATGGCTTAATGCATCAACAAGTATGAAATCAGTCCAGGATGAAATTCTTGCTTTGGTTGACAAAGTAAAGATTGACTTATCGACTATTGATGGGTTAAAATCCGACTACACCGAACAGGTCAAAGCGATGTATCTTGATACTTTGGATATTGCTGCGGCGATTCGACACGGTAATGACCTGGAAGTGAAGGCGCAGAGGCTTGCCGAATTTGAAAAACAAAAGGCGCAAGAGATGCCGAAAGTTGAAACTCAGGCACCTAGCGAATCGTTAAAAAAACTGTATCAAATCGGTTTCCGAGTGACTGCAACGGCCGAACAGTTGCAAGGATTAAAAGAATACTTAACGGTCAACAACATAAAATTTGAAAGGATTTAATCATGACAAACATAGGAAAAGCACTTGCGACACAAGCGAAAACTGAGGTCGCACAAAAAAAGGACAATGGATTTTCTGCCTTTATGGCTGCACCTACGATCCGGAACAAAATTAACGAGATCATCGGTGGAAAAGACGGTCAACGGTTTATCACGGCCATTGTGAGCCACGTTGCGCAAAATCCGGCATTACAGAAATGTCAACACGCCACTTTATTTACTGCGGCCATGCAATGCGAGGCATTAAAGCTCAGCCCGTCACAAACATTAGGCGAGGCTTACATTGTGCCATTTAATGACACGAGAAACGGTCGAGTTGTGGCCACATTTCAAATTGGATGGCAGGGTTATGTGCAATTGGCACTTCGTTCCGGCCAATACAAGACAATCAATGTGATTGAATTGAAAGAGGGCGAGTTGGTATACCATGACAGACTTACCGGTGCGATTGAAACGAAATTTATTGAGGATGATGAAGAAAGAGAAAAAACGCCGACAATTGGATATTATGCCATGTTTGAGCTGACAAATGGATTTATCAAGGGTATGTATTGGTCCAAAAAGAAAATGGAGCAGCACGCTTTGAAGTATAGTCAGGGATATGCTGCCGACAAGCGCAAAGGAACGGCTTACACATTCTGGTCTAAGTCATTTGATGAAATGGCCAAGAAGACTATGATCCGGCAGTTAATCGGGAAATGGGGTCCGAAGTCTCTTGAAATGAAGATGGGTCTTGAGAATGACGGTGCGGTCATCAATGACGACCAAACGCCTGATTATGTAGATACGATTGATGCGGTTTCCGATGTAATTGAACCGGAAACAGCGGAAGTGACGGAAGTCGAAAACCAAACCGAAACACCGGTCACGAATGCCGAAGCTGCATTCTTTGATAAAAATTAACAAAAAGGGGGCTTAATCGCCCCCTTAAGCATTTTTTTAATGAAAGGGGTAAAATGTATGTCAAAAGAGAAAAACACGCCAGAAACGCCGGAAAATCGTTTTTTGGATTTGAACTGTATTCCTGATTTCAAAATTAAGGAAGTTGAAAAAGAATTTATTGATGCCTATTCGCAGCAGGCAAAACAAATTCTTGATGAAATGCTTCAAGACCCTATTGTAAAGGGTCGAATTAGAAAAAAAATATTAAAATGTGTTGAATTACTTGAAAAGGAAAATTGATATGCTTGAAAGAATTTTAAATGATGTTTGTGAGTGGCATGAAGTCACATTCCCTGACATAAATATGGATGACCAAATCCGGAAGCTCGAAGAGGAATTAAAAGAGTATTATGAATGTTATGATTTTTCTGAGCTTGCCGATGTTATTATTTGCTCGATTGTTCTTTGGAAACGCTTTAATTCTGAAATTGGCCGGTGTATATTTATCTGGGCAAAATCAGAGGCTTCGCAGTCAAGACTTAACTTTATTGTTGCGGATAAATTGAGAATCAATAAGGGCCGAGTTTGGGAAAAAATTGATGGTGTTTACCGGCACGTTGACAAGGGGGCGAAAGATGAATGAAATCAACGATTCGCACGGTGTTTTTATCAGGCTTGTCGGCCGGGTATTGGGGGCATTGGATCTGATCCATGCAGATGACAATGTCAAAAAGGCGATTAAGGCATATATTTGGCAGGCAGAAAGAGACCTACAAATAAATTGCCAAAACAAGGGGGTTGACAATGGGGAAAAAATCGTTTAATTGTGGAAATGCAACGGAAAATGTAAATGTGGGGTATAGAAAAGTCTATATTCCGTTGCAAATTCCCGAAAAGGGCTATACCCCGTCTATTTTGAAAGGCAACGGAAATGACAGAAATTAACAGAGAAAGTTTTATTTTTTACCGGTCTTTTTTTGATGCACTCATCGATATGGACAAAGAAAGCCAGGCAGACTGTTTAATGGCCATTGCAGATTATGCTTTGAATGGTAAAGAACCAAAAATGACACCTGCCGTCAGAATGTTTTTTACCCTTATAAAACCGCAACTTGATGCCAATCAAAAGAAGTATGAAAGTGGATGTAAAGGGGCTGAATTTGGTAAGTTCGGAGGTAGACCGAAAAAAAACCCCAAAGAAACCCCTAAAAAACCCCTAGAAAACCCCAAAGAAACCCCCAATGATAATGATAATGTAAATGTTAATGTAAATGTTTATAAAAAAGAAAATTTAATAAAAGAAAAAAAATCGGTTTTAATCGACAACGGGATTTTCTTTATCGACCAAACAATGGATGAATATCGGGATTTGCTTCAAAATAAATCAGATGAATTTTGTCTGAAGGTTTGGAAATGGATCATGGATAAATTTCAAGGGCGGGTTTTAGATGTTGATTTTATCAGGTCTTTGATTGAACGATTTGATGAAAATGAAGAAGATACTTGATTTTGTAAAGAAAAAGTGATACCGTGATATCAGCAAGGGAAACGAAAGGCGTAAAAATGGACCGGATAGATGTGCTTTACATTTTAGGAAAAGGCTCGCTTTATGGCAACGAAGAACTTCGTTATAGCTTGCGGTCGTTGGATAAATTCGGGCAGAATGTAGGCCGTTTGTTTATTACAGGCGAATGTCCGGAGTTTATCAATCGTGAAAAAATAACATTTCTGCCGGAAATTGATATTGGATGCCCGGCAATCAATCATTGGTGGAAAGTTGACCAGACGTTCAGAAAGACGGACATCGGCGAAAAGGCCCTGCTGATGTATGATGATATTTTCTTTTGCAAACAGACAGATTGTGCGAACTATCCGTGGCGGTGGCGTGATGAACTGCCGACATTAAGACCGGACGGAGAATACCGGCGAAGTTTATACAATTCCGGTTTGTTTTTGGAAAAAAAGAATTTGCCGGTCATGAATTACACACTTCATCAGCCTTGCATTTACGAAAAGGATAAATTCCTGTCGCTTGAAAAATACTTTGTCGATTGGAAAATGGACGGTATCGGAATGAGTCCACGTTGCGTTTATGCAAATATGTTTGTTCAAGAAAAAACAAATCAAATGGATGATTTAAAAATTCGGTCCAAAGTTGATGATTTGGATGCGCTGATAAAAGACCGTGATTGCTTTTCAATTGCAGATGACTGTTTTTCTGGGCCAGTTAAAGAATGGCTTGAAAAGAACCTGCCGGAAAGGAGCCAATGGGAAAAATGATTAGTATTTTGCTTTCGTGTTATAATTCAAACATGGACTTTCTGGATGAACAAATAAAATCAGTTTTGGCACAAACAGAAAAAGAGTTTGAATTGCTTGTGTATAATGACGGAACGTCTGGACTTGAAGAATTTTTGAAAAAATATAACGATCCACGCATAAAATACTTTGACAATGGACATCTTGGGTATTCAAAAGCGTATAATTACCTTTTGAAACAAGCAACCGGCGAATATGTGTGTTTCTGCGACCATGACGATATTTGGGTTCCGGACAAACTTGATATTGAAAAGAAATATCTTGATGAACATCCGGAAGTCGATTGCGTGTTTGGGTGGCTTAAATGGTTCGGGGAAAAACAAAAGGTCGAGGAATTTCACATTTCGGACGATGAAATTTCAAAAGAGCTTTATTTTTGGCAGCCGGTAAGACAGCCGGCCACAATGTTCCGGCGTGACCGTTTCGGCGAATTTGATGCACCTTTTGACAAAGCTGGCGACTTTTGGTTTTGGGCTAAACATAAGGACCGGCATTTCCACCTGATTGAAAAAGTGCTTGTGCATTACAGACGACACGCCGGCGAATTTACAAAGAACAAAGCAGAATTTAGGGAAAGTAGCGCACGAATAATCCAAAAAAGCTTAAAAGACCGATTTGGAATTGAACCGGATCTTGATATTTGCAGAATGCTTGACCGGTATTCATTCGCATACATGGAACCATTGAAACAATTTATAGGGGGTATTTTGTGATAATTGTTTACTGCATCGACGAACATTACAGCGATATTACAGCAATTTCCATCCGTTCTGTGCGAAAGTTTAATCCACAGGCGAAAATAATCGTTGTTTCTGAAGAGCCAATCAGCTTCTACATGGACGGGGTTGAAAAGATGGTTTTCAAAATGCCACGTGAAGAATTTCGCAAACGCAAAGAAAACGATAGAATCTCACGGGCCGCATATCTGAAGTGCTTTTTAACAGGACTTCCTTTTGAAAAAATCATCTACCTTGACGGCGATACAATTTGCCAGGGTCCTTTGAATGAATTATGGGATATGCCATGCGAATATATCAACCTTTGCGAATCGCACAAATTCGGTAAAGAACAGGCAAAATCAATTGGATCTGAAAAATACGGTTTGACCGGAATGATGGTCATGAACCTTGATTCATTGCGAAAAATTGGATTTACTGATTTGTGTCTGGACGTTGAAAAGAACTATCCGACACCGGCCACCGGATGGCAACACGATGAAACTTGCATCAATGTCGCATTGAAAGACAAGCTGACATTTATCGACAAAAAGTGGAATTACTGCCGAAATCGTGAATACGATGATCCGATACCGGAAGCGCAAGCGAAAATTCTGCACTATGTCGGCCGGCAAAAAGAGGACATGAAACGAGTTCCAAACTATAACACTCTGGAAGTTATCACGAATGACATCAAAGGAAAGCGAGTCGCTATAATCGGTAATGCAAAAAGCTTATTTGACTTTGAACAGGGAGCAAAAATTGACAGTTTCGATTTTGTTATCCGGTTTAATCGTGGATTTATAACCCGGCCAGAATGCCAGGGTTCAAAAACAAGCCTGTTGCTTTTGGGAACTGATTTAATTACTTCGGATGAAATTAACAGTTTTCAAGCAAAATGGGTTTTGAACAGGAGCAACAGATACAACAATCCTGTTTATTTCACTATTTCCAATTGGGACAGAAAGGCCTTGAGGGAAAAGTTAGATTGTCAACCGTCAACCGGTTTTATGGCCATTGACCTTTGCTTGGCATTAGGTGCAAAGTCCATTGACCTGTTCGGTTTTGATTTTGAGCGGACGCCAACGTTTTACAATTCGCCAGATTACAAAACTCTTCACAATTATTCAAAAGAGGAACAAATCGTGTCGGATTATGAACGTTGCGGACTTTTAACAATCAACCCGAAAACGGAGCAACAAAATGACAAACAAAATTAAATTTGATAAACGCAACTATCGAAAACACAATGCCGAAAACAAACGGTTAATAAAAAAGAGCCTTGAAGAATGCGGAGCAGGTCGTTCTATCCTCATTGACGGCGAAGATGAAATAATTGCCGGAAACGGTGTTTATGAGCAAGCAAAAAAGTTAAAAATGCCTGTCCGGATCATTGAAACTGACGGATCCGAAATCGTGGCCATCAAGCGGACGGATTTAAAAACAAATGACGAAAAGCGCAAACAATTGGCGGTCATGGATAACTCGACATCTGACAGTTCGGAATTTGACCTTGAACTTATGGCCGAGGATTTTAGTGTCGACCAACTGGACGGAATGGGCGTTGAATTGCCGGAAGGACTTTTAGACCCTGAACCGGAAGTCGTAGAGGATGAAGTCCCTGAGGTAGTAGAAACAAGGTCAAAGTTGGGTGATATTTGGCAACTCGGAAAACATAGGCTGATTTGCTGTGATTCAACAAACCGGGAAGAAATTGCAAGGCTTATGGATTGTAAACAATGCAACATGATTTTTACAGATCCACCTTACAACGTCAATTATGGAAACACGATGAAAGATGCTCTAAGATATCATACAAAAGAAAAGCGCACGATTATGAATGACAATCTTGGCGGAAACTTTGGCCAGTTCCTAACTGATGCCTGCAAAAACATAGTGGATTTTTGCGATGGAGCAATTTACATCTGCATGAGTTCAAGCGAATTACATACCCTTTATTCCTCTTTCGTGGAAGCTGGTGGAAAATGGTCCACTTTTATCATCTGGGCAAAAAATACATTTACTCTTGGCCGGTCAGACTATCAACGCCAATATGAGCCGATACTTTACGGATGGCCAAAGGACAAACGCCATTATTGGTGTGGCGACAGAGACCAATCTGACGTTTGGGAATACAACAAACCACAGAAAAACGATTTGCATCCAACTATGAAACCGATTGAACTTTGCGCACGTGCTGTAAAGAACAGCAGCAAAAAAGGACAAATTTGTGGCGATTTTTTTGGCGGTTCAGGTTCTACGATGATTGCCTGCGAACAATTGGGGCGCATTTGCTACATGGCCGAACTTGATCCAAAGTATTGCGATGTCATTCTGCAACGTTATGAAAATTTCACCGGGGACAAACCGGTTCTTTTGGAACGAAAGGAATAGAAATTGGGGAAAGGACCTTCTGAGGCAAGTTTAGCAAATCTTAGACCTGTGAATACACTTCCACGGGATGAGTTCTTGCGCAGAAGCGCAGAGGGCGGAAGAAAATCCGGAGAAACAAAAAGAAGAAGAAAAGAATGTGCCGAAGTATTGAAAATCTTGCTTGACAAGGTTTATAAGGACAAAAAAGGCGCAAAGGCCGATGGGCGTGAGGTTTTAATGGTTAGCCTTTTCAATAAGGCAGTAAAAGAGGCAGATGTTCCGGCCATGAAACTTGTCTTATCGCTCATCGGCGAAATGCCAAGTCCAACACAGGAATTAAGCATTAAATCAAACAAAGACGATGGCGATAACGGTATGCTTGAAGAATTGCTGAAAGCTAACCTTGAAATCCAAAAAAAAGTGATGAGGGAACAAAAAGATGGTGAACAGACCGGAGCAGAGCATCCAGATTAAAATTGTTAATTGGCTTGAAAGCAAAGGATTTTTATTTTGTGCGCCTGGTTTAGGCGTTGACGTTGCAAACAAAAACACACGATTCGTTTTGTATCGAATGGGTCGCCGTGCCGGTGTTCCTGATTTGCTTGTTTGGATCCCAGGCGGAACTGTAGGGATTGAAGTAAAAAAGCCGGCAAAATACATGATGAGTTTCAAAACCGGAAAGGTTATTCAGGAAGAAGCACCTGGTCGTCAAAGTGATGGCCAAAAGGTTTTTGAAAACAGAATGAAAGCGATAAACGGCCACTATTACATCGTTGCTTATGACCTGGCAGATGTTCAGCAATTCTTTTGGTTAAACCACATAAAGGCGGCATAATGGAACAGAAAATTGGACTCAGTCGGAAACAATCGGATTTTTTAACGGCCCCTATGCACCGTATAAATGTCCTTGACGGTTCTGTCCGTTCCGGAAAGACTTTTATTTCACTGCCAAAATTTGCTTTGGAAGTGAAGCAAGCCCCTGACTATTATGAATTTTTGATGGTTGGAAAAACAATCAATTCGCTAAACCGGAACTGCCTACATCTTATGCAAAAAATAGTTGGCAAAGCAAACTTTCAATATTCTCTGACAAAAAAAGAGGGGGTTCTTTTCAATCACGTTGTTTATTTGGAAGGCGCAAATGATGAACAGGCATTCACAAAAATTCAGGGTATGACACTCGGCGGCGCATATTGTGACGAAATTGTAAACTATCCAGAATCGTTTGTCCGTATGCTTCAGTCACGTCTTTCTTTGCCGAAAGCGTTTTTATTGGCCACGTGCAACCCAGACAATCCTGGCCATTACATAAAAACGGAATTTATTGACAATGAAAACATTGACATTAAAGTTTGGCATTTTTTGATTGATGATAACATATTCCTTGACCCGGGATACGTTGAAAACATCAAAAAGGAATACTCGGGAGTTTTTTACAAACGGTATATCCTCGGCCTTTGGGTAGCTGCTGAGGGCGTTATTTTTGAGCAATTTGCAAACAATCCGGAAAAATACATTGTGGATCAATACGACCCGTCAAAAATAGCACGGATTTCGTTTGGTATTGACTGGGGCGGAAACAAATCAAAAACAACATTTGTATTGGCCGGCATCACGTTTGACCGGAAGATTGTTATTTTGGCCGATAAAAAAATCGGTGGTGAAAAGGGAACAATTGATCCAGACTTCATTTACAGAGAATTTATTATGTTTGCCCGTGAACTTTTGCCGATTTACAAACGGTCAATTGTGGTCGGTGTGTTTTGTGATAGTGCTGAGCAGTTGCTTATCAATGGTCTTTACCGGGCAATAAATGCAACTGAGCTTAATATCAAGGTCGGTGATTGTGACAAAAGAACCATAGTCGCACGTATCTTATTCAAAAACGCTTTGCTTAATACTGGCCGGTATATTATTCAAAGGCGGTGCCAGAATGTCATTAACTCTACAATGACCCAAGTTTGGGATGACCATTACCAGGGCGATGTGCGTTTGGATGATGGAAGTGTTGATATTGACACGGCAGATGCAGAAGAGTATACTTGGGCAAGATTTATTCCGGAGCTTCAACAATGAAAAAAATGTTGCATATTCTAAAATTTATCTGTAAGATAAAAACATCAAGCATAGAAAGGGCCGCAAAATGATAGAAAAAATCATTCAAAAATTAACATCTTTTTTGGGATATGAAATCAAAGTTGGTGATTATTATAACAAGGTTCAAGAGTGGAAAAATTGGTATGACGGATATGTAAAAGACTTCCACTCAAACATGGAAAACGGACGAAAAGTCAGAAAGTTTTCAATGGGCATGGCTAAAAAAATCGGCGAAGATTATGCTTCGATGGTTGTTAATGAACAGACAAAAATAGAAACGCCGGATAAAGCCGTCCAGGAATTTCTTGTCGGCGATGATGATAATAGCGGCGGAATTTTAAAAGAGGTCAACTTCTGGAAAAACTGCAACGATTATTGTGAAAGAACTTTTGGGTATGCCGGCGCATTTGCCGGTATCGTTGGTCTTAACAATGCCGTAATGGGGAAGAATGGTGAGATAGACGGTGGAAAATATACCGTCCGCTTTTGCACTTCTGAACACATAATCCCGATTTCATGGGATGGAAGCGATGTCTCTGAGGCCGCTTTTTATTCAACAAAAACTGTAAAGGGTAATGTTTATGTAATTGTTGAAATCCATACATTGAACACAAAAAAGAATGACGGATCATATACCGTCATCACAAAGGTGTATTTGTTGCAGAATGACGAATTGGCAGAAACAAATCAGGAAGTTATGGACTCATTTAACCTTACAGATGAGATTAACTTCCCATTCAAACCTTTTTCTGTATGCCCGACAAATATTTCAAACAATTTTGTTGAGGGCTTTCCTTTGGGTGTTCCGGCAATTGCGAATGCCATTGATGAACTGAAAGTTTGCGACATTTACTTTGACAACTTTGCTCAGGACGGCGCACGTGGTAAAAAACGTGTGTTTATTTCTGAGGAATATGTCGAAACGGAAAAAATTACGGACTCAAGCGGAAATGTTATTCAGGTTCCTGTAAATCCGGAATACAGCCAATCGCCTTTTTATGTTTTGAAAAAGGACAATATGCTAAACGGTGGCACACCGGCAATTTATCAGGAATTTAATCCGGTTTTGCGTGTTGCCGAAAACAAAGAGGCCATTCAGCAAGCGTTAAATATGCTTTCGTTGAAAGTCGGCCTAGGCAATCAGTTTTATGTTTTCCAGCAAGCCGGATATGTGACAGCGACACAGGTCAGAGCTTCAAATATGCCTTTGACATACAATATCAACAAACAGCGCACACCGGTCTGGCGTTTTATTCAGGATATTTGCCATGCCTTAATTAAACTTGCAAATACACGAGGTGCAGGATTAAAAGAGGATGCAATTATAAATGTTTCATGGGATGACTCTTTGTTAAAGGATCCGGAAGTCGAAAAAGCTTCAGATTTGCAAGCGGTTTCACAGGGCATTATGACGGCCTGGGAATTCCGTGTCAAATGGATGAACGATACAGAAGAAGAAGCAAAGAGAATTCTTGAGGAAGAAAAGAAAAACAATACGACAATAGACGATATGTTTAATTCTGGGAATTTTGGGAATGAATAATGCTAACGCCACAATATCTGTCAAACATACCCGAATCGGTCGTCAAGATTTACTTGGATCTTGAAAGTGACATTATGATTGATATTGCCCGGCGAATAAAAAAAACGGGCAGCATAACAGACACAGCACTTTGGCAAGCAAAAAAACTTGAAGAACTGGGAGCAAGCCGGGAATACATAGCAAAACGAATCGCAACTGCTCTAAAAATGTCGGAAAAAGAAATACTTAGCATTTTTAACGAAGCTTGTTATAAATCTTTGAAAAAAGACGAAAAGATATATTTACGGGCAAAAGAACTTGGATTGTTGCCGAATGCAATACCTCTTAATTCTGCACAGGGGATTAAAAGCGTTCTTATGCTTGGCGCAATACGAACCCAAAACACAATGCGGAATTTAACAGAAAGCCTTGGCCGGATTGCAAACGCTGATTTGGCGACATATCTTGACCGGTCATATTTGCAAGTTGTTTCAGGCGCATTTGATTACAAAAGCGCAATTTCAAACAGCGTTAAGGCATTGGCGCATAATGGTATTAGAACAATTGATTATGCATCTGGTTCAAAGATATCAATTGAGGCCGGTGTCAGACGTGCAGTTTTGACCGGGGTCAATAAAACAGCCGGGGAAATGTCGCTTGAATATGCTGACGAATGCGAAAGCGATCTGGTTATTACAAGCCAACACATCGGCGCACGGCCAACACACGCAGTATGGCAGGGGAAAGTATTTTCACGATCCGGAAAGAGCAATAAATATCCTGATTTTGTTTCAAGCACCGGATACGGAACAGCCGAAGGCCTTTGCGGTGTAAATTGCCGGCATTCGTTTTCGCCATACTTCCCAGGAATGTCATTAAAACCTGATGAGCGCATCGGATTGACAGAAAACCGCAGACAATATGAATTGGAACAAGAACAAAGATTTAATGAACGCCGAATCAGATATTTCAAGCGTGAATCAATGGTTTATGAGGCCGGCGGAATCGACCCGACAAAATCAAACGAAAAGGTTGCATATTGGCAGGCCAAACAAAGGGATTTGATAAAAGAAAATCCGTCTTTGCATCGTGATTATTTCCGGGAAAAGGTTGAATAATAAAAAAAACCTGTTGACATAGTAAAAAAATATCATTAAAATTGTAATCAGTCTAGCACTGGGACTTTTAAATTTGGTGTAATGTTAGATGTCAGAGTGAACTGACGTTTAAGCGAAATCAAACATTAAACAAAGGGGAATAAAAAATGGATTTTTTAAAAGATATATTTGGAGACAAGGCTATCACATTTGACGAATTTTCAAAGGGCGTTGAGTCCAAGAAAATTAAGTTGGCGGATTTATCCGGTGGTGCTTATGTATCAAAGGAAAAGTTGGATGCTAAGATTGAAGAGTTGAAAACTGTTCAAGCGAGCTTGGCCGAAAAAGATGCCGCACTCAAAAAATGGGACGGTGTCGATTTGGAAAAGCTAAAGGCAGAAAACGAAGAAAAAACGGCAGAGTTGAATAAGCAGCTTTCTGCGCTTAAGAAGCAAAACGCCGTTGAAACCAGCTTATTGGCCGAAAATATTCAGGATCTAAAAGCGATAAAGGCTTATATTGATTTTGATACGGTCAAAGTTGGTGATGATGGCTCTGTGACTGGATTAAAGGAACAGGTCGAAAAATTAAGAAATGAAAAAGCCTTTTTATTCAAAGTTCAACAAAGTGGTCAGGGGGAAACACAACCGGTAAAAAAATTAACGACCGGTGTTCCTCATGATAATCAGCCCGGCGAAAGCATTGGGTCTTTCAAAGATGCAGTTGCTGAAAGCATGGGCTTTAAATAACAGGCAAAGAAAGGAAAACAAAAAATGGCCTTAACATTAGCTGATATTAAACCGTTGTCCCAGGACAAATTAACGAAATTTGTTATTGATGAATTTCGCAAATCGCCGGTCCTCGGATTGTTGCCGTTTGACAACACGGTAAAACCTCAAGGCGGAACCACGTTAGCATACGTTTATAACCGTGTCACGACTCAACCGACTGCGGCTGCTCGTGCCATTAACTCTGAATACACCGCACAAGAAACAAAGACAACCGCTTACACGGTAGCTTTAAAAATCTTTGGTGGTTCGTTTGAAATCGACCGTGTTCTTGCTGAAGATGAAAATGGTCAAGTTGTTGACAACGTGACTTTCCAACTTCAACAAAAAATCAAAGCTACGGAAGCTTTGTTCAATGATTTCTTCATTAACGGCGACTCTTCCCAAAATGCTTTGGCCTTTGACGGTTTGGATAAAGCAATCAAAAACACTTCTACGGACATGACTTTGAATATAGATTTGTCTGATGCCGAAAAAGTGAAAGCAAACTGGTCTAAATTCACAGACGGTTTGCGCCGGTTTGAAGCTAAATTCTCTGAACGTCCTACGGCTTACTTTGTGTCACGGGATGCTTATGCGGTTATTCAATCCGTTGCTGACTTTGCTAACGGCTTCACATCCACAAAAGACGAATGGGGCCGTGAAGTATTAAAATATGGCAATGCTCAGATCATCGAAATGGGCGACAAGCCGGGTTCGACAACTCCGATTATTGCCACAGACGCAAACGGTAAAACTGCAATTTATGCCGCATATCTTGGAATGGATGGTGTCCATGGCGTGGCTCCGACTGGTGCCAAAGTCGTTAAGACATTCTTGCCGGATATGTCTGCACCTGGCGCAGTAAAGAAAGGCGAAGTCGAAATGGTTGCCGCAGTTGCGGTCAAAGCCACTCGTGCCGCCGGTGTTTTACGTGGTATTAAAATCACAACACCGAAAGCAAGTTCTTAATTCATAAGAACACCCCGAGGGGGTCAATAAAAGGCCCCCTCGACATCAAAAAGGAGTTTTAAGATGACAAATTTGGTTGACAAAAATTTTTATTCAGATATTTATGGCGGAATTAAAATTGAGGACAGCGATGAGTTTGAAAAGTTGTCATCTAGGGCAGAGGGAATTATAGATGCCTTTGTCCAATCTGAAGTTCTTAATTGGAAATATCAAGATTATTTATTTTTAAAAAGAGATGGGAACAAACAAATCAAAGTAGCAATTTGTCAGGAAATAGAGGTGCTTTATCAGTCAAACGGAATGCAAGCAGTGACCGGTGGAGCAGATGCCGGAATGATGGAGTTGTTTGGTGGTGTTCCTTTAGCTAAGACATCAAAAAACGGTATTTTGCAAGTATTGGCATCAAATAATATTTGGTATAAGGGGGCATAATGCCGGAAAGCACAAAATACAGGGGAAATCCATTTATCAGCAGACGTGAACGCCAATCATATGTTTTGCTTTATAACAGGAAATTTGCAGAGGTATCAAAAGAGGCGGTCTATAATCAAAAACTTTTAAACAACGTCAAGGTTGATATTTCTGAGTCAAATATTTTTAGCACAAACGGTCAGACAAAAGATAAGATTTGCACGGTTTCCGTAGAATTACGTGACGGAAATCCAGGATATGTTAATTTTCTTGAATGGGATGATTCTGATCCGGCACAATGGACAATTCAACCGGGAAAAGATTATTTTATTGCAAACGGTCAAAAATTTGTGATACAATCATTAAAAGAAAACAGAAGCATTAAAGGAAGCATTGATACATTGGGATTTATTGGAAAATGAGCAAATCGCATTTTGACAGGGTCGGAATTAAAAATAAAATGGCAAGAGCCAGTCAGCTTGCCCAAGTTCGACTTTCATCTGCGGTTTTAACTGACAGCAATCGTTTTATTCCAATGGATACAGGTGTATTAAAAGCAAGTGGCCGGCTTGAAAATGACAATAAACAGGTTGCATGGAATACGCCTTATGCACACCGTGTTTATAATCTTGCAGAAACAAGCATTAAAACGCAAAAAAACCCAAACGCAAAACCGAAATGGTTTGAATGGGCAAAAGCATTAAATATAAAAGGATGGATGGAAATTGTCCAAAAAACAATAAAGGGGGAATTTTAGATGACTCAGGCATTTGTTGCAGACGCTCAGGTTTTAGATGGTCTTTGTGATTTTCTTAATTCAAAATTTAATTTCAGTAATTTTGGCATCAATAAACTTGAATTGGAACAGACAAGCGCAAAAGAGCCATCATGTGGTATTTTTGCCGAAACTGGATCTTTTAAAGATGTAATAAATATCATAGGGGACTGGGATTGCAATTTCCGTTTCCGGATAGATTTCAAGGCGGACGGGGCATCAACCAAAAAAAGGGTTTTGTTTTCTGTCCTCTTTGATGAGCTGGCTAAGTTTTTTGAAAAGGAAACAAAGTCAGGGTTGACGGGCCTATCCATTGGCACGAATCGAAAAGCGATTAAGTGTGAAATGATTACGGTTCCGTCTAAGGTGTCCGTGGATACCGATAACGTTCAGGTGTTCTCGGCTTTTTTTAACTTGTTGTATAACGAAAAAAGGAGCATATAATGACAAGAGTAGCAGGAAACGTTATGAAATATGACGTATTATTTTACGCCGATATTTCAGCCAATTCAACGCCATCATGGGCCTTAATTGGTAAGGGTGTCAGTTCATTTGACGGAGCATCTAACCCTGAAACCGAAGATGTTCAATACATTAACGAAAAAACAAAGACAACCACAACGAAGTCTTTGACCCCGTCTTATACAATGTCAATGGATGTTATTCATGGCGATGCTTTCAATGACTTTATGTATGATATGGCCTTGGATCAAAAAACCAACCAAAAGATTGATATCTGCCGTGTTGAGTTAAAAAATCCAGGAACAGGGACAAACAAATATCGTGCGCAAAAAGGCACATACGGTATTACAGTTGATTCGTTTGACGGTGGTGCCGGTGGCGATAAAGTCACTGTCGGAGCTTCGTTCTCTCAAGAGGGAGCTGTTGTTGATGGCGACTTTGATATTTCGTCAAGCTCTGAATCATTTACACCTGATTCAGCTTCATAAGTGAGGTTTGCCTATGGTAAATGATTTCAAATACCAGGCAGAAACCTTTGACATTAGTGTTGACGGGAATATTTATCCCGTCAGCACATCAAAGTTATTTCTGATCCAAAGAATGCAAGAAATATGTGAAGCATTAGGAAAAGTTGAAAAGCCAGATATGCCTGGATTTATGGACAATATTTATGATTGCCTAAAGAAAATCTTTGGCGATACAGTTTTCGCATTGATATTCAAAGACAGGGAATACGATATCGTATTTATGGCCGAGTTTTGTTCATATCTTACTGAGCAGGCAAGTCCGCATATGCAATCAGTTGTTGACCGGCTTTCAAATATTTCAAAAAAATACAGTAGGGAAAATTTGAATGAACCTGTTGATACACAAACTGCCGAAAACGGATAAATACGGTGTCAAGTTAGAAACCAGCTTCAGAAACTGGATAAACTTCGAACTGGCAATGAATGATAAGACCATGCAGGAATCGGAAAGAATACTGTGTGGCCTTTCTTCGGTTTATGATGTTTCAGAAATAAAAAGGGATAAAATCCAGGAACGGATTGATGGCGCACTTGATTTTTTAAATGGATGGCGGACAAGAGTATCTGAAAATTCTTCTCAAAAAGAAAGGTCGCTTGATTTTGAAGTTGATGCGCCTGAAATTTATGCATCTTTTTTAATGCAATACAAAATAAATCTAACAAAAGCAAGAATGCATTGGTATGAATTTATGCCGTTGTTAGCAAATTTATCACATGAAACGCCAATGGGAAACATAATGTATATTCGAACTTGTGATATGTCTGGAATGTCAAAAGAACAAAAAAAACAGATGCAACGGTTAAAAAATCTTTACAGACTCGATTATATTGACTATAATCCGGAAGAGATAGTCAAGCAATACTCAAAGGGGGCGAAAAATGGCTGACGGAAAAGTTGTAATTGATACCGACATTGATGTTGACAAATTTAATCAGGCCGTTGATAAAATGGACAAAGCCTTTGATAACTTTTCAAAGGAAATGGATAAAAGCTCAAAAAGCCTAGGAAGTAAAATTGCAAAAAATCTTTCTGATGCATTTAAAACTGTATCCGTTGCTATTGCCGGAGCAACTGCCGCTGTTTCTGCATGGGTAATTTCTGCTGCTAATGCCGGTGACCGTGTTGATAAGCTAAGCCAAAAGATGAACCTTAGCCGGAAAGAATTTCAAGAATGGGATTATATTACGAAACAATCCGGGACATCAATGGAAGCCCTGTCTATGAGCATGAAAACATTGGCGGTTCAAGCTGAGGCAGACGGTTCTGCTTTTGAAAAATTGGGAATTAATGTCCGTGATGCAAACGGAAACATAAAGGATCAGGGAACTTTATTTAATGAGACTCTTTCTGCCTTATTCAAATATGAAAACACAACGGAACGCCTTGCTGTCGCAAGCAAGGTATTTGGCCGTGGGGCGCAGGAATTAGCACCGATTTTAAATGCCGGAGCTAAAAGCGTTGAGGAATTAAGACAAAAGGCACATGACCTCGGTCTTGTTATGAAAGATGAAGCAGTAGATGCCAGCGTTCAATTTGGTGACACATTAAACGATTTAATTGGATCTGTCCGTTCTGCTTTCTTTGGGGCAATTCAAAAAGTTTTGCCAAAATTAACGGAAGTTGTCAACAAATTCATTGATGCCACAAAAGAAGGTGGAAAATTAAGAGATGCTTTTGATAAAATGGCGCAAGGTGCTGTTAAGCTTGTTTCAGATGTATTGCCGGCAATTATAAGCGGACTCGGATGGATTATTGACAATGCGGAAATGGTTGTTGCCGGAATAGTTGCCATTAAACTTGCGTTAGTGGCCCTGACATATTCAAATCCATTTACGGCAATTGCTCAAATAATTGTTGCCGTTTTAATTCCTGTATTGACATATGTTGTTAAGAATTTCAATAAGGTTAAGCTTTACGGTGAATTGGCGGCAGAAAGCATTATGCTTGGATTTGCAGAATTAGCGCATTGGTTGTCTGACAAATTTATGGCCGTTCTTGAAAATGTTTATAAAGCAATGGCAAAAATACCGTTTATAGGGGATCAGTTCCAGGGTGCTGTTGATACAATTCAGGAAATGCGAAAAGCCGGTGATGAATGGATTGCATCTTTGGAGACTGGCGTTGCTAACACAATTAAGGAAATTGATGCACTTGATAAAGAAAAAGTAAAAGCGCAAGAGTTAAGTGATGTTGTCGGTAAAATGCCAAAAATTCAAGTTGGAGGAACATCAGAAGATCAAAAGGAAACTTTATCTTGGTTAGAGCAAATAGGAAAACTACTAAACCTTGATAAAAAAGATGCCCTTGATATGGCAGACTCAATAAAAAAAGGAATGGGAGAAGGAATACAAAGCGCAGCAAGAACGGCTATTGACGGTTTTGAACAAATAGGAACTGCTTTATACGAAGGCGAAAATGCATTTAAAGCGTTTGCAAAATCTGGTGTTCTTGCTTTGGCTGCGATTATAGATGCTATGGCATATCAATTGACCGCTAATGCTGCAATTGCTTTATTTGACCCAGAAAAACGTTCTCAGTCGCCAATGGGTTTTGCATATGCGGCCATGTTAAAGGTCGCAAGCGGAATTATTAAAGCAAGTGCCGGATCCTTTGCTCAGGGCGGTATTGTTCCGGGAAACTCTTATCATGGCGACAGATTAACGGCAAATGTTAATTCGGGCGAATTGATTTTGAATGAGGCTCAGCAAGGACGGCTCGCACAATCGCTTATGGCAATTCAGGGATTTGTTAATAGTCTTTCGCACGGTAGCTCTACAGGTGTGACCGTGAACGTAATTAACAATTCAACCGCCGGTGTAAGTGTCGAAGAAAGAGAGGATGAAAACGGACAAAAAATGCTTGATATTTACATCGAAAGTAAAGTGACCGGATTTTTGGGTTCACAAAGAGGAAGCTCGTTTATGAGCAATACTTATGGTATTTCTGCACTTGGTAGGAGGTATGGAACATGAGCTACGAAACTTGGCCATCAACTGTAAACACAAAAGGGATTATGCCTTATACTCAAACGCCAAAATCTTATATGGTCGTTGAGGAAAATGATGTCGGAACGCCAAACGTTCGAAATCGTTCAACTGGGGTCAATATGATCCATCGTTTTAGATTGAAATTCACAAAAACAGAATGGAATTTAATCCGGCTATGGGTTCAATATAATCTTGCAAACGGTTCTTTGCCATTTTACTTTCCGCATCCGATAACTGGCGAATCGACTTTAATGCGGTTCATGGTTGAGGAAACAAACGGGAACTGGTTTTCAAATATGAATTGGCAATTTGATTATGTAATGGTTGAGCTGTTATTAGAAGAGGTGTGACATGGTTAATTTTTTTCATGACCAATTTAAAAAAGGTTGTTCACCGGTTCTGATTAAAATTTACCATGAGGAAATGGACGAGCCTTTGTATTTAACTGATAACAATGAGGATTTAACTCATAAAGGAATCACATACCACAAAGCTTTTTTTAAAATAAATCTTCCAGAGGTCACAAAGGATAGCATGGGGAACGCTAGCATAGAAATGGGATGTGTTGACCAGCAGATTGTAAATATAATCAGGTCAATTTCAACGCCGCCAAACATAAAGTTTGTTGCAACATACTTAGAGGATGGCGTTTATTCAGAATTGGCCGGTTATGATATGGTTATGACAAATGTCAAATGGGATGCAAAAAAGATGTCTGCTGATTTAACACTTGATTTGGTATTAAATCACGAATTTCCGGCCGGATCATTTACTGCTTTTAATTGCCCGGGAGTTGCCTAATGGATGAAATCGATGTTTCAAAATACATAGGCAAGGGATACAGGGAAAATTCAAACGGTCCTGATTTTTATGATTGCTATTCTTTGTTTATTTCAATTCAGCGTGATATTGGAAAAAACATTATAGATTTTCGGCATGACGCAAAGTCACGTGAAGAAAGAAAAAAAGCGATAGATGAAGGCAAAAGGGATCCTTGTTTTGAAAAAATTGAAAAACCACTTGCAGGATGCGGTGTAATTTTGTATTATAATGATGTGCCGCAACACATCGGGGTTTATATTGGAAAAGGAAAAGTAATCCATGCGACCTATGACAGAGGTGTTGTTATTGATGAATTAAGAACTCTAAAGGTGGAGGGGTTTTATAAAGTCAAATGAAAGTCCTATTTTATGAACATATTGCCGCTTCAGTTTATAAAGAACACGAATTTAAACGCCGGTGTAAATACTCAACTATAATAAAAAAGCTCGGATTAAAGGGTTTCTTTTGTATCGTTGACGGCGATGAAACGCTTTATTATCCGGATTGCAAAGATTTAAAGCCAAAACAAGAAGTTATACACATTAAGAGAATTCCAGAAAAGTCTGCAAGTAATTTGATTTCAGCTATTGTTGGAACAATTTTGGTAGTTGTTGGTGCCGCATCTTTATATTTTGGATGGTTTGCGCCAGTAATTGGTTGGAGCTTAATTAGCACTGGTGCTTCAATGATGGTTGGGGCCGGTGTTTCAGAATTGATGATGAAAAACCCAAACACACCATCATTAAAAGAGGATGCGACAGAACAAAAAAGATATGGCCTTACAGGAACATCAAACAGGGTTTCGTTGGGAAGTAAATATCCTGTTATTTTTGGCCGGCACTCAATAACACCGCCAATTGTTGGAAATTATTATACAGAGCTTGAAAATAATGAAGGAACCGGCGACCAGTTTATGAATGTTCTTTTATGTGTCGGATATGGACCTCTGTCTGTAAAGAACATAAAGATTGGATCAAATGAGCTTGCTTATAACTATGAAGATATAAGAAATGGCGAAATTGGAACAACCGGAACTTATGATGCCGACATTGAAATACGCCAGGATGGGACATATCCGGAACTTTATCCATATAAGCGGTATGAGCAGCAAATATCGTCTGAAATAAGATATTATGCTAATGAAGACGAATATACCGGGACAAGGGTCACGATTAAAGGAACAAAAAAAATATATATAATTGTTTCTTTCCAAGGACTCTATACGGTTAAATCATCCGGAAGCTATTCAAATGCATCTGTCACAATTGGAATGAAATACAGAAAAAAGAACTCTGTGACATGGCTTGATGGCGGAACATGGACATACACAAATAAAAAGCGTGATGTTTTGCGGTATTATTTTGAAAAGCAATTTAGTGCGGCAGAACAGGAAGATAATCCATCCGGCGAATGGGAAATTATTTTATACCGGACAAATCCGGTATCTACATCATCAACGGTTATTGATAAAGCTTATTGGGCAACTTTGCGGTGCGATACAGATGAAAGACCGGTAATCCAAAAAGAATTAAATAAAATGTGTGTTTTGGCTTTGCGAATTAGGGCAAATGACCAGGCAAGCGGTATCCTGGATCAGATTAACTTGACCGCTCATAGCGTTTTCCCGGTTTGGAATGGTGAAGATTGGAATACTTCATTGCCGACAAGTAATCCGGCAGCCTGTTATCTTGGCGCATTAAGAAGTAATTTCTTGTCCAGGAAGGTTTTGGATGACCGTATTGACTGGGATGAACTGCAGAATTTTTATGAATGGTGCGATACAAATGGATATGAATGCAACGGTGTTATTTCAAACGGTGAGCAAGTCTTTAACATTTTAAATAAGATTTTGCAGACATCAAGAGCAAACTTTTATTTAAAAGACGGTCTGTATTCTTTGACTCATGATATACAGCAAACAAACCCTGTCGCATTGTTCACACCCAAAAATAGCCGGAATTTCAATGCGCAGAAGCTTTTCCCAACACAGATTTCAGGAATAGACGCTACTTTTGATGATGAAACAAATGATTTTAAAACAGACAATCAGATTATATATCCATATGGATATATTGAAACCGGCGATGAAACAAACCAGGAAATGAATTTGTGGGGAGTGACTTCCTTTGAACAGGCCGTTAAATTGTGCCGGTATATTTTGGCCTGTAATAAATTAAGGCCGGAAACATACAGTTTGACGGTTGGCCTTGAAAACTTTAGCATTCCGCTTGGATCAAGATGCCTGATCCAAACAGATGTTTTGTTGGTTGGTATAACCGGCGGAAGAATAAAGGGCATAAATGGGCAAAAGATTGAAATTGATGAACTTGTCCAGGTCACAGATACAACCAAACAATATGCTTTGAAAGTATTCCACCGTGATGGAACAATCACAAATATTCAGGTTTCTGCACCGCTTATTTCAACAAATACATTGACCGCAACTGGGGCGTTTACTGCCGAGGAAGGCGATATTTATGCATTCGGAATTTATGGCGAAGAAACGCTTGATTGTATTGTGACAGGTAAAACAATAGGCGAAAATCTTTCCGGGACACTAACTTTTATGCCTTATGCGCCAGAAGTATTTGATTGCGACTCTCAACCCATACCGGAATACAATCCGCATATAACGGTAGGCAGAAAAGAAGGATTTTCTATCATTGGTGAAAGTCTTGAACCGACAAAAGGTGTCGCTTTCCAGGATGACGGACTTGTTTATTATGACTTTGCTGATTATGCAATGCATGAGGATGACGGCGATTATTATTTCAATCGTGGCGATTTGTTAAGCCTTGGAAAAGGATATTTTTCAAATCTGACACGTGCATACTTTAATGACAAATATTTTGCAGTATCAAGCGGAAATGGTCAATTATATTGCAATGTGGACAATTCTTTTTATAAGAGTTCAACAATTTCGTTCTTTATGCATGGTTTGACTCTTTCATCAGCCAAAAAAACAATTTGGAAATATGAAGATGTGAACAATCAAAACTCACTTGAATTTTATACATATAATAATTCATTATGGCTTGAATGCCAGGGATATGTTCAGGAAATAACCGGATATGATTTTTCGCAAGAGCATCATTTTGCAATTGTTCGTGATATTGAAGAATTTGTATTTAAAATTTATATTGACGGTAATTTATATATAAGCCATGGTTATGGATCATTTACATATAATTTGATATCTGAAGATGGCGACAATCTGATAAGCGAAACAGGCGATAATCTTATTTCTGAAGAATATGCTTTCCCAATTAACTCTTTGGACCGGACAAAACAATTCCATATATTTTATGATGGAACTGCCGGAACCGGTGCTGCAGTTAGTCTTGCACGGTTTAGAATATTCAGAAGAATTTTGTCAGAAAAAGAAGTTGCAATTATGGCAAATAATGGTATACTATCTTCAATGATGGATATTTTGAACAGATTTTTGGGCGTTTATGTTGATGAGCCTGTTGATGCAAAGATAGGCGATACTTTCACATATACTGGCGAAACAAACAATGATTATATTAATGGAGAAACATACATCCGGACGTTGGCCGGTTGGGTAATTTATGGAGGATAAAAATGGTTGATAAAAAACTATCTCAATTTGATGAAGTAGGTGTCGGCGATGTCAGTTATATTCCGGTTCTTGATGGAAACACAAAAAACGGTAAATTGGCAGCAACAAAAGCCATGCCGTTCACAAACTGCGTGACTGAAATTCCACAAGATATAAAACTGACTTTGTCAAGTGGAACTTTAACATTAAAAGCTGGTTCTATATTGACTGCACCAGATGGAACACAAACAACAACAGCTCAAGATTATACAAAAACATATACAACAAATGGGCAGTATGCTGTTTTTTGTGCAAAATCTAGTGGTTCTATACAGAATCCAGAATTGTTGTCACGAATTGGTTCTGGGTCATCTCTCCCTGCTGACAATACAAACTATACAGTTTTTTATAATACAACAGATTCAAAAATATATAGGTATGGTTCAAATGGTTGGGCTAATTGGGCGGTTTGTTTTCCAATAGCGATTATTACAGTATCTGGTGGTGCTATTTCAAGTATAGACCAAGTATTTAATGGATTTGGATATATTGGTTCTACGATATTTGCTTTACCTGGTGTTAAAGGATTATATCCTAACGGTAGAAACTCTGATGGAACATTAAAAAACACAGCGTTTACTACATCTAATGTTATTGTGTATACTAACTCATATACAACACTAAATAACGTAGATATACGGTTAAACGAAACAACCTTAAATACAGGAAATTTGGTTTATGATGAATACTTAAACTATAATCTTGTTGGTGGTTCTTCTAGAAATTTTGCAATTGTTGGAAAAGTGAGTGCGTCAGATACTGTAATTACCGAAATTAAAACTAAGCCAGTGTTTCATGCTGTTGATTATTATGATCTTGATTTGTTATCTCATAAAGTTGAAGAAAACTCATCTGCTATTTCGACAAATGATTCTAATGCTTTACATAAATCAGGTAATGAAAGTGCTGGTGGAACAAAAACATTTACAGCTGTCCCAGTTGTTTCAAGGTCTGCTTATACTGGTGTGTATGCTCAAAGGTCTGATATTGAATACAATGTAGCCCCTGCTTCAAATATGGCAATCGGTGCTTTTGAGCTTAGAGATAAAAATGGAACTTGGGTTGGAAGATTTCCAGTAGATATGTATGCAAACGGGACAAATGTTGCATATATGCAAGTTCGTGGAGAAAACAATACTACTTCAAGTATATCAATAAAAATTACAGCTTCTGGAGATACTTATGGCGAATGTCCAACACCGCCTAGTGCAACAGACAGTTCTACTAAGATTGCCACTACTGCTTGGGTAGCAGGTCATAGATGCACAACAGCGGCAACAACCACATCAACAGCTTCTGTTAATGCACCTGCTTATATTGTTCAGAATTATAAAAATGGTAAAAGTTGGTATCGGGTCTGGTCTGATGGATGGATTGAACAAGGCGGTTATAAAGCATCTAATGGAAATGTCACATTGTTAAAAGCAATGGCAGATACAGATTATTCTTTACAGGTGACTGCTGATGATACTTCTTGTTCAAGTATTGACTGTTCGGGTAAGATTAACTCTACAAGTGAAATAAAACTTAACATACCAGGCGACAGTGATGGTGCTTGGTGGAGAGTTTCAGGATATTAGGAGGTAAAAATGATAGTAAATAAACCATATACAGACGAACAATATGCTGATTTGGCAGTTTATTGTAATGAAAATGATTGCCATATAGTTGACAAAGGGGAATACTTGGAGAGTGTTCCAAATGAACACCCAGCACCGACTTGGGAAGATATTGACAAGGCAAGAGTTAAATATCGTCAAGAACATATTGATGACAAAACAATTGCTCGTATGCGTAAAACAGCTAACGGGACATGGACAGAAGAAGATGAACAAGCCTATCTTGCTTTGGATGCCGAAATTACAGCATGGATTGAAGAAAACCTACCATATCCGGAGGGATAAAATGGAAATAGCATTTTTAATAATTTCAATATTTGCGCTTATTTGTTTATACAGTATTGCAGTTGGTGTTGGCTTAATAGCTGATGTTTTAATTGATATTGAGGCAGTCAAAAAATCAGAAAATGTAAAAAAATCTTTACAAATTAAATAAAAAAGTATATAATATAATTGTGGAGGTAAAAAATGACTGATAAAAAAAATGAGCTTGAAGATTTGATCCGGTTATCGCACGTTGTTGCAAAGCCGTATTTAATTGCCGTTTGGATTTTATCCGCATTACTTTTGATTTCTGTCAGCGCAAATGTGTATTTGGCAACGGTGGAAAATGAAGTTATTATTGAACAAGATAACAATTTTTCTGATTATAACAAAAATGGGATAAATAAATAATGGCAAATTCATCTTATTACAAAGGTAAAACAGGCCGAAGAACAAGAAAACGGATCTATCAAAAGGGAAACGGTAAAAAATATGTATCTGTTCGAACATATGGCCGGACAAGGATCAAGACTGCATGAACCTAGAAAATCGGGCAACAAAGATTTATTTGAAGAGTATTGCGCCATTGGATGCATACGACCAGATTGATAGATATAAGATACCATCACCGCAAAAGGAATGTTTGATTGCCATGATAAACGGTAAAGAGGGATTTACCGGATGTGATTATTTGGAAAAAGAATTTAAAATTTATATTGGATACTGGACTTTTGGCCGTAGGCTCAAAGAAGGACTTGAAATTTTCAGGAAGTCAAAAAAATATGTTGACAAGTGATTTTTTATTGTGTAATGTTTAATTGCACAAGGTATGTTTGTGTTTTTCATATGATTTTTCCTTTTACTTAAAAGTAAGACAACACGGGTCGCAGAAATGCGGCCCTTCTTTATGCCAATTTCGTGCCAATTTTTTGCGAATATTTAAGATTTGTTTTGTGTTAGCCTGACTTTGAAAGGTGGCCGATATTTCGTCCAAAACTGCAAAGGCAGGGGTAGCCATCTGGTCGCCTTTCTTGTGTTTAATTATAAAGAAAGGAAACAATATGTGGAATAACAATCCTAATTTCAATCCTTTTTATCAGGCAGGGCCTAGAATGCCACAACTTGGAAGTCCTGTCCAGCAAATACAGGATATTCAAAAAACGGCGCAATTCTTTTCTGTAAACGGCCAGGAAGAAATGGAAACGATTAAGCCGGATTTAAATGTTTTTTATATCGGAATGAATAAAACAAAAAAAGAGGTTTATGTCAAGCAGTTAAATCTTGATGGAACTGTGAGCCTTGAGGTTTATAGTTTGGCCTCAAATGAGCAGAAAAAGAACGAAATGAATGCCGTATTGGAAAAATTAACAATGATTGAAAGGAAATTAACAGATGCCAGGTCTAATGCAAATGCTAATCAACAGGTTTTTAACGGGTCAAATGTCACAAATGCCACAAATGCAACAGGTCAACCAATTATTACAGGGCAAAACCCCACAGCAACAGGTGGAAACACTTATTAACTTTGCGAGGTCACGTGGCGTTGATCCAAACGCTAAGATTTTCAGCCAAAGCGATTTACAGGCTCTTGGCTTGAATATATCGCCTAAAGGCTGATTTTCCTCGAAAGAGTGAGTTTTTAACTTTTGCGATAAGAAAGGAGTTATAAAATGGCAGAAGGTATGAACGGTTATAGCCTCGCCGATATTGGGGCTTTAATGGGAAATAATGGCGGATTTGGCGGCGGTATGAGTTGGATCGCTATTCTTTTCTTATTTGTTTTATTGGGTGGAAATGGTGCTTGGGGCGCAGGTGCGCAACAATACGCCACATCAAACGAAGTGCAACGTGGATTTGATAACCAGAACTCGATGGCCAATGAAAGAGAAATCTTGTCTGCGGTCACTTCCGGGACGGCTCAATCTGTTGCGGCCACAAATCAATCTTTCCATGATACATTGAATGTATTACAGGATAAATATGGCGAATTGGTTCGGGATATTGCCGGCGTTGCCGGATCTGTCCAGCAAGGAATTGCGAACCAATCTCAATGTTGCTGTGACACAAAGATGTTAATTCAAGAAACATCTGCACAAAACCGATATGATGGGTTGCTGAATACAAACGCCATCAATGCGACAACGGTTGCACAGACTCAGAAAATTTTGGACGCTATTGCCCAGAATAAGATTGAGGCTTTGCAAGACAAAGTCCGTGCGCTTGAACTGGCACAATCAACCCAAAATACTGTAAAGTATCCTACTACTTTCAGTTATAATGCTGGCCCGTCACCGTTCTGTGGCGGTTGCGGCTGTGGTTTCTAACCGATTGGGTGGGTATAACTGCCCACCCATTTTCTTTTTTTTGGGAGGTATAAAATGAATTGTATGTGCAATCCAAACATTCACAAAGCAACGGCATTAACTACCGCCGGTGTTTTAACCGTGACAAATCCAAACAACGTGGCCAATCTTGATCCATTTGTTTTGATTTTATGTGTAAATCCAAACAATGTGATAACGACTGCACCGGTTGATTATTCTTTAACAATTAACGGTGCCGCTATTGCATTAAAAAACAGATTGGGGCTTCCAATAAGCACTGACAGATTAAAACCACGCCGGCCATATCATGGATATTATGTAGTGCCATCTGACGGTGGTCCATATGTAATATTGGTTGATACACCGTGCAATCCGGCCTATGCGTTATCAAGTGCTTCTGTGGCTTCTGCATCAACTGACGAATCGGAGGGCGAATAATGACTTACAAAGAAATTGTTGTTAAACTTTCAGATACGGCGACACGTGCTGACATGGAAGAACTTACAGAAATCACGGATGAATTTATTGAGGGTATGAGGAAATCACATCCGGAAGATGTTCAAAAGCTCTTAATGAAAATTGATTTATTGCTTAATCCTATGTTTACAAGGGAAACTGCCGAATATGCGGTTTCAAAAATGAAGAACGAGGATGGAACAGAAGGCGGTCATTGGGATTATGATACTACGACAAGCGTTTTAAAATCAAAAGGCTATGATTTTAATCCGTGCGATTGGTATTATGTTTTGAATATGGTCTATTCAGATTATTTCACGAAAGACCAGCCAGATGATTATTATTTTAAACTGGCTTATGATTTCTTGAAAGATAAGGATGCACCGGCAGGAAAAGCAAAAAAATATTTTCTTGCAATGCACTCGTAAAAAATGTGTTGACATTACCCCTTAATTTATAATATACTTTTTTTGGGTGTTCAATTAGGGGGTTTTGTCATGCCAATCAAACAAACAAAAACAGCAACAAATCAAGTCTTATTTGAAACGGTGGCCCGTATGGATGAACGTATGCAAAAAATGTCAGAGGACATTAAGGAATTGAAAGAAAACATTCCAAATTGGGCAAAAGCAAATTATGCCCTTTATGGAGCAGACGGGAACTCAGGAATAGTTAGGGAAGTTGAAGACATAAAAAAAATTGTTTCTGATCTAAAAGAATGGAAAATTGCACTCACTACCAAGATTGCTACAATATCGGCAATTGTTGGTGGTGTTTTTTCTTATTTGATGAAATATCTTTTAGGGGGTTAAATGACAAACTATTTCAGCCGAAAAGAACTTGAATGTAAGTGTTGCGGCGTTTGCTTAATAACGGATGAACTTTTGATGAGGCTAAATCAGGCGAGGGAATATGCCGGAATACCGTTTATAATTACTTCCGGATATAGATGCAAAAAACACAATGATGAAGTCGGAGGGGTTCCAACTTCTGCACACACAACCGGACAGGCGGTTGACATTGCTTTTAAAAATAGCAATCAATGCTTTAAAATTGTTCGTGCTTTGTATGATGCCGGTTTTAAACGAATCGGCATAAACTTTGCAAAATCATTTGTCCATTGTGACGTTGATAACTCAAAACCCCAAAATGTTTTATTTAAATACTAAGAAAGGAGCAAAAAAATGACAGAAACAAATAAAATTGCAAAACCCGGTTGGAAAGACCGTCTAAAAGCAAACTGGAAAAAGTTAGTGATTGCTGTCGGCGGTGTTGTCGGTGTTGTTTATTACATCCTAACCGGAACAGATATTGATTTATCTTTTCTGACGAAATGGTTCCAATGAAAAAGTGGATTACAATAATTTCCGCATGGATTGTTAGCCTTTTCACATTTTGGAAATTAGGAAAAGAAAGTGGCAAAAAGGATGAAAAAATATCAGTTCTTCAAGGAAATGAAAAAGTTGTTGCAAATGCCGTTGATTTGCGCAATAATGTCGACATGGACGTTGACGGCGTGCGTAAAAAATGGAAGCGATCCAAGAAATAGTGCTTTATGCACACTTGAACCAATTTTTTATGATGCCGTTGAGCCGTATCAGGCCGAAATTGAGTTATTAAAACACAATGAGGTTATTTGCGGAATTTGTAAAGATAAAAAGAGTTGCGAGGTTGAAAATGAATGAAACAATAAAAACTTACATTATAAAATACGACTCTTCGGCCGCTTTTGGAAACTTTCTGTTTAGGATAACCCAGCCACTAATACCTGAAGGAACATCCATAAGCAAAGTTTCCGTTCAAATAGGGCCGTTGACAAAAACATATCCGTCACCGACATTTCCGATTGATGTCCAGTTAGAAAAAGACGAAAGCGGAAAACTGGATCATGAAAATCCTGTGAATGTTCTTCTTTTTGACGGTGACGGGAAACCTCAAACAGCATTTATGAAAAACAGATATGTTGTAATGGCAGGCGAAAGAAAGGTTTTTGACGATGGCGGATATAGTTCAGATTGAAATTGAAATCCCAAAAATGGGATATGTGAATATTGAACCTGAGATTCCAGAAAAAGAGGAAATATCAATTGATTCACGAGAAAAAAGCTTTATCTACCATGATGAGCTGTTTCATCGGGATTTGCCGGATCAGCATCCAATGAATTCTATTTCCGGACTTCAACAAGCCCTTAATGCAAAACAAAACGTTATTTCTGATCTGGAAACAATTAGATCCGGAGCATCAAAAGGCAATACTGCCGTCCAACCAAGCGAACTCAACTCAGCTGTCCAAGATTTAAGAAGAAGAATAAACAACGAAGAAGAAGAAAGAATAATTGTAGATAATGCTTTAAGTGACCGTGTTGATGATGTTGAAGAACTTGTGTCTGATGAAGAAAACCGGGCAAAAAGAGCTGAGCAACAAATAGCGGCTTCGATACCAAAAGACACATCTGATTTGACAAATGGTGCTGGATTTATAACAATTGCGGCACTTTCCGGGTATGCCACCCAACAATGGGTTTTGAATCAAGGATTTTTAACAATCCAGTCATTAACTGGGTATGCAACGGAAAGTTGGGTTTCTGCTCAGGGATATATAACAGGTATAACGAGTTCAGATGTGACAACTGCATTGGGATATACGCCTTATAACTCAAACAATCCAGATGGTTTTATCACAAATGCCGGTGTGTTTTATTGGGGGGAATAGATGACAGCACCTTTAGTAGCCAAACAAACAAATTACCTGAAAAATAATGTTCCGTATTATAAGTATTATGAAACGACACACGTTCCGTCAGATAGTAATGAACTATATTCTTCGGCAACTGCGACAATAGGCGGCCAAGAATGTTATACTGCCGCATATTCGTTTCAAGGAACTGGACCGACAAGTGGAACATTCCCTACTGGTGGCTCTGGTATGGTGACATCTATTGCAACGCCGTCTAGCTATAACAATACAAATGTGACTATTTCTGCTTGGATAAAGCCAAGCTCTAACAATCAATCATCAAAAACGATTTGGGGTTGCCATTGTGATGGACCACAGCAAGGTATTTCGTTTGGTATGGATGACGGAAACGCTGGTAAATTAAAGTTCCATACAAAAGGTTATGGCTCTGTGCTTCGTTCTAATTCTACTTTATATGCGAATACTTGGTATTTTATTGTTTGTGTATATGATAGAACGAATATGCAGAAAAGAATATATATAAATGGCGTATTAGACGCTACTCAAAACTTTACAAGTGGTGATAGCGATAGTAATTTATTGTTTCAAGGTAATGTATGGAAAGTTGGTATTTGGAACCCCAATAGCGTCACAAGTAAAACATCCTCTTTCGGTGCTAGTCAGTGCTTTCCTGGAAATGTGTTAAATGCTTGTGCTTGGTATCGGGCATTAACACAAGAAGAAATTACTGCCCTTTATAACAGCGGAAATGGTATGCCGTTAAATACATCTGTCGCACCTTATACGGATGTCGCTATTGCTTATCCTTTGGATGAGGAAAGTGGAACGGTTGCTTATAGTGCTATAAGTGGACAAGATACTGGCGTATATGGAACAAATACAAACTACAATAAGCACGTTCAAGAAAGCGTATTCGCAGGTTCTGGTGTGAAACCGATTTATCTGTATAAGTCAGGCGATAACTGGTATTCTGATTTACAGGTATCTTCAAATGCGGAATTTGTATCTAACCTTACATTGACAAAGGAAATATATCCGACAAAGTTGACTGTGACATTGAATAATACAACACCTAAAAACCCTGTAAATCTTGTATTTAAAGGCTCAAAAAATCAATCTAACTGGACAACGCTTGGAACTATATCAATTCCTAGCAATACGAACCAGACGGTTGAATTGGACATAACATCTGCGACAGAATACAAGTATTACAGGTTTTCAACAACGGATGCCTATTTGACAACGGGTCTAACGATAAATAATATAAAGATAGATGGTTATTGGCCTCAAAGGTCAGAGGTTGGAGAACATAGCCAATGGGATGAAAGAATACAAGCTGGGACGCATACTGTATTAAGCGATTCGTCCGATTATGATACGATAGAATATCAAAATAGAGAATATGAGGTGCAAAATGTCTAGTCAAGATGTTCAAAAGATTAAAGCTCATTTTATGACGAGCAAAGAGTTTAATGACAAGCAAAGCCCGTCAGCAAGTGAATTGTGGTTTGTTAAGCTTCCGCATTGGTTAAACTATTCTGATGGTGGATGTCTTGGAATTACAACACAGCCGACAGCAAGTGGAAATGAGATAAATTTCTATTCTGGTGCTTGTTTTGTTGTCCATTGTGGCAAATATGCAGATGGAACGCTAAAAAATCAAGTTCTTTATATTAACGAAGATAAATACTTGACAGTTTCGGCTAGTGGCTCTTATTGCTTTGACGAAAGCGGTAATATGGTCACAGGAACGATAACCTATAATGAAGCTACAAATCAAGTGTCTGTAAATGGTGTTGTGGGGAATTACACAAAGCCTGTTCAAGATTTCACATATTCTGGTGGTGTTGTGACATTGGGTGACCCGATTGAAATTTCATCTATCGGTGGTGGTGGAAGTGCTGAACTTGTCCAGTCTGGGAATAACTGGGGATTAAAGTTTGGCAATTATGTGTTCCAATGCTGTCAGGGGTATCTTGAATATGGGGAATATTCTACGGATGTTTATTTGCCTGTTCCAATGAAAGATACCAGTTATTCTGCTTCCTTAATATCTGGAAGTTATTATTATCCGTATGTTGACTCAAAGAATACAGCCTATGTCACGGTTGCTGTATCTGATGCTTGGGACACCGTTAATTTTGTATTATTTGTTGCTGGAGAATGCTAATGAAAACACTAGAAGAATTATATAGGGAAAATCCTCAGGCTTATGCTGACATTGTCGCACGGGCAAATAAAGAACATAAAAAAATTGAGGTTATCAATGATGAATTGGTTTTGGTAGAAATAGAACAAAAAGAGCCAGATTATAAAGCACTTCGGTATAAGGAATATCCAAGACTTCAAGAGCAGATGGATATGCTCTGGCACGCTATTGACAGCGGAAATTTAGATAAGACATCTGATTTTTACAAAACCTTAAAAGCAGTAAAGGATAAATATCCAAAAAATGACTAAGTATATTCAGGACGATTTGCCGGGATTTTTGGATGCGGAAGCAGAAGCTCGGGAGTCCGATATAGATATTGAAACATATAAACGCCATAAACAGGCTCTTGCTATGAGGTGGTATGGTTATTATCAGAAAGCCACCAAAAAGAGCAAGGATGTGTTAATAAAGCAATACAATCAAATTGCCAGTATGCTTGAAAGACAAAGGAATTAAAATGGGTCTGACATCGCAATTAAACCGAAAATACCGTGCTTTGATTGCGATTAAGCAATATCCGATTTGTTATTTATGCGGTCAACCGATAAAGAAACAGAATGAAGTAAGTCAAGACCATTTAATTTGCAAGAGTGCCGGTGGAATGACATCGCCGGAAAATCTTTCGGTTGCTCATAAGATTTGCAACAATAAAAGAGGATGTTTGACGGTTCAAGAGTGGTTTGACCGTCAAAGACAGTTAAATTATGGTTGCCGGTAGTCATTCCTCCTTACCTCATTCAAGCCGGCAACCGCCTTTTTTTAAAAAAATGAAAAAATGTTAAAAAATATATTGACATTTTAAAAAAATAGTTTTACATTGAAATCACAAAGTCCGATTGTATGGGATAAAAAAGAACCCACTCGGCACGGGTAGCCCTCCGATATCAGGGTGTCTGGCAAGGAAAAGCCCGAGAAAAAACCAAAGAAAATGTGTTAATTTTTATAAAGAAAGGAAAAAACATGAAAAAATATACATATACACCAGAAGAAGTGAAAAAAATCCGTGACATTTTCGGTTTTTCAAATCGGAAATTCTGCAAGGAAACAGGGGTCAACAAGGGAGACATGAATCGTTTTATGCGTGGCGTAAAGGGTCTTTCAGATTTAAATACTCAAAGAATATATGAATTTGAAAAAGCGCACGGTCTTATTGTTGAAAAAAAATCAATTTGGCAGCGAATCGTTGATTTTATTAAAAGATAGAGGTGTTGACATGAAAAATTTACTTTTAGCATTTGCCATTACCGTAGCTTTTGTTTTGTTTGGATATTTTATTATTGACGGTATGGATCGTGAAGCGCAACGCCAATGTGAAATTGCAAAGGATAACTGCGAAAAATATGCCGATGCCGGAGCTTGTGAACCAAAATATATGAAAATCTGTGAGGGGGTAAAATGAATAATGTCAAATTAACGCCACGTGAACAACGTGTATATGATTATTTAAAATTCCATAAGAGCATAACAGTCAAAGAATGTTATGAGGATTGCGGAACAACGGAGCTTAGAAAAATTATGAGCAACTTCCGGGAAAAAGGGTTTATTGTAAAAGATATCTGGGAGGATGTTGTTGACCGATACGGAAACGAAACACGCATCAAAAGATATTTTATTGCAGAAAGGAAAAATAAAAAATGACAAATAAAGTTGAAATATCCGGAAAAGTATATAATTCCGAGGTTCGGACAACCACATCCGGAAAGACTGTCATCCGGTTTGGTCTGTCTGTTTATGCCGGAAAGGATAAAGATGGAAAAAGCCTATATCAATTTGTCAATTGCAAATACTGGGGCGTTAATATCCAAAACGGAATGCTGATTGACCTTATCGGAAAAATAGCCTTTGATACATGGGTAAAAGACGGAAAAGAAAATGTCCGGCCGTATATTCTAGTCGATTCGTTTGTGGATCATCAAAAGCCGGCACAAGCGCAGGTTCAGGATCATGATGCACAAGGGGAGCTTGGCGGATGGTAATATGCAACGGTGTCAAATCGCCACGGATTTTGTATAATAAGCAAAAAAAAGCCGGTTTGAAAAAGATTATTGCAGACGTCAGAAAAGACCTTGAAAAACAATTTGGCTGCCGTGATGATGATTTGGGCCTTTTTACCGGGAAACGATTCGCAGATGACGATTCGGTTATTGCTCGGCTTGAAAGTGCCAATCAGGATGAAATCCAACGGGATGGTTGGAAAATGTCAGTCATGGCCGCTCTTATCGACTGCATGAAATCTGATTATTACTATACATTTGAAAAGGAATATTAAAATGAAAAAATTCAGAATTGAAGTTTTGGGCATCGATATTTGGATCCGTGTTATTCCTCAGCAACACCAAACTATATTAAATATACAATACAATAAAGGTGATGAGCAAGAAATAACCGTGCCGCTTGATTTGTTCAAAAAGCAATTCACAGACGGCGCATTTGTTAAGCACATCCTTAATTTTTTCATAAAAGAGTAAAAAAAAAGTGTTAAAATGTTAAAATAATGCTTGACAATGTAAAAATAATGCTTTATATTAAGGACGTGTTAAACAAAAAGCATGAAAGGAAAAACACATGAAAACAAAACAATATCACATTTGGACAGACAACGGAAATTGGGATTTTATCGCCGATGACGAATATTTACAAAGCCTTTTGGCCGGATATAATAATTTTCGCTATGAAGTGATTGAGGCATAACATGGAAAACGTAAATTTACACGAAAAGGCCAAAAGATACGATATCATGAATTGTATAACCGGCGAATCGAAATGCGATCATTGTGGAAAAACATTCAATTTTAAATTGGGCGACTTTTACTGCCTAAATATGCTCCGGGGACTTGTTTATAAATGCCCACACTGTGGCGGACAGATGTATATGAAAGATATTACTTTTGAAAAATTGGGCGGTGCAGAATGAAACAAAGTATATTACAAAACTATTTTCTTGAACAATTTAGACGTCCGGCACAAAGCATTAAAATACCTTGTGGAAAAAAAAAGCCGGAAAGGATTAAACTACCAAAACCTGCAAAAATTGATAGGTTTGAGATAAAAGAACCTGTAAAAAAATCTGGGTTTTCTGCAGAATTAGAAAGGGCTATCCAAACGGCATTATATCTTGGTGTTCCGGTAGAACAAATTTGCAATAAATTTTCTATACATTACGGAAAAAATGGATCTGCTTTTATTACTGCGGAAATTCATGTAGATATAAGAGCAACTAAAGAAGAACACAAAGAAAAACTTTTGGAGGTAATAAGAGATGCCTAAATATCCTGATATTACAGTCCAGCTGACCGGCAAAGATGGAAACGCATTTAATATCCTTGGCATTTGCCTAAGGGCCATGCGCCGAGCCGGATTAAGCAAAGAAGAATGTGATAAATTTCAAGCAGAGGCAACATCAGGCAATTATGATAACTTGCTGGCCACCTGCATTGAGTGGTTTAATGTTGAATGAAAGGAATATTATTTATGATTGAAAAACTTAATTTAACAAACGACGAATGGTGTGTTTTACTAAATACACTCTATTCTGGAAAACCGGAAGCATGTTCTAAAAACATATACGAAAAAATTAAAAAGCACGTCGATAAAATAAAGTCGTTAGCAAGTGAAAAAGATATTGGTAAATTGTGTTGGTTTTGGGATAAGGGTTGTTCTGAACATAAATACATTGGAATACTCCATAATATGCGGAATGATATGTATAGAGATGATAGGGACGTTGGTTATGATTGTTGTCGCCGTTTGACACTGCAAGATGTTGCTAAAATAACTGGGTATAAAGTGGAGAAGTCCAAATGAAACAGATAACGATTTATGATTTATTACCACTATTGAGAAAGGGCTGGGTTGCTTATGCACCAAGACACGGATGGATTTGGTATCCAGTAAAGCCAAAACCTGCCGTAGATGGTGTTCAATTTTGGATGTATCAAACAATGGATTGGTGGCGACTTACACCAACATCAAAGGAAAACCCTATGTTAGACATCGCACCATTTGACGGGGATTGGAAAGATTCACTAATCAAGGTTGAACATAAGGAGGAAGAATGATAAATTGTTTTGAACTTAACAGAAATACAAAATATGAGAAAATAGAAAAGTTTTGTAAGGAAAATGATTTATGTGTTAATGATTTGATATTTTATTCAATATATCAAATGATACAGCATAAAATTTCAAAGGAAGTGTTTAGAACGATTGGTAAGGAAGTTTATAAAATAACAATACAAAAGGAGGAAGAATGACAAAGACACTTACAGAACAATGGCGTGAGGGAACGCTACCAGATGGGTATTATTACATAGATTATGACACACAACAAAGGATTTTTGAGATTGAAGATGGTTGTGCTACATATCAGGGATTACCTGCAGAAACATATTTTCTAAATGATGTTTGTCTTATCAAAGTCCTAGCACCTGTTCCGAGTTATGAGGAATATAATCTTTTAAAGAAAAAGGCAGAACGAGCTGATTATCTTGATGAAAAATTAAAATACTTCACGCCAGAAGAAAGTTATTTTGTTCAACGTGCTGAGAAAAAACTCGCCATAGCCACAAAGGCATTGAAAGAATATGCAAATTGCAAGCCAACAGAGTGGATGTCGTGTGTCACAGCAGACGAAGCCCTAAAAGAAATGGAAGGTGTAAAATGACATTTGAAGAAGCGTTGAAAAAGATGAAAGATGGATATGAAGTCGGATTAGAGGGCCCTCTTGATAGTGAAATATATAGAATAATAAACGGTGAAATACTACATCTTACCAAAAATGGTTGGATTCCTGCATTATTTGATAGCAAAGAACTTTTGTCTACTGATTGGTATGAACGGAGGTAAAATGAAATACTACATTATTTTACAAGAGTGTTTTGACCCGTTTTATGGAGCAAATCTTTATGAGAATGTTGTTTATACAACAAAAGAAGAAGCAGAAAAACGAATTAAAGAAATTTCTTCTGTGTTTAATGTTTGGATTGAAGAAGTGGATGTAAAATGAGCCAAGCATTAGAAAGTAATGAAATTAAACTCGGATATTATTTCGCACGTCTTATCAATTCTGACCGTCTGACAATAGTCGGTTGCTGGGGAGACCGTATTGAAAAGCAGGTCAAAGAGGATGTGGAAGTATTAGAGAAAGTGCCGAAAAAGGTTTTAGAGGGTAAATATAGAGTATTGAATTTAAGGGAGATACAAAATGAACGATAGATTCAAGTTTAGGGTTTGGAATATATACAATAAAAGATATATGAATGATATTAACTTAATAGGATTTGGATGCTTAAATACATTTCAAGAAGTAGAAGAATGTGAACTGGATGAAAAAAACCAACCAATTACCTATACGACTTATGAAATGAATGAAGTTATCGTTGAACAATGCACAGGTCTGAAAGATAAGAACGGAAACCTTATTTACGAGGGGGATATAATGGAACATAGAATATATCTAGGAAATCCAGAATTGTATGTAGTTAAATGGAGCGAATCTGTAAATGGATGGGTATATCAAGACGTAAGAAATTCATTAAAAACATCTTATATTTTAACTGAATTTACAGATAGCATAATAGGCAATATACACGAAAATAAGGAGTTATTA
>Ga0310786_10001276_pt1 | contig 40425 bp, 33 predicted proteins | sample AusTroGonzalo_MG_FD_203881 | JGI IMG/M metagenome (GOLD analysis project Ga0310786, IMG submission 203881) | Bovine rumen microbial communities from tropical cattle in Woodstock, Queensland, Australia - Gonzalo_03 (v2) (version 2) | ecosystem: Host-associated > Mammals > Digestive system >... | reverse complement strand
GCTGAAGAAGTAGACACTCCTTATAAATAACGTATCGATGTAGCGCACCATTATTTGCAATTGTCCGCAGCTATTCGAAAAATTCGAATTCCGTCGGACAATTGCGATTAACAGGGCGTTTGGAGGGAATAGATAGACTATTTTAATGAATAACAGTTTTTTTCTTGGAATTATTTGGAAGTTTCAGGAATAATACATATTTTTGCGGTGAGAAATGGAGATGGCCTATGAGTAAGACCGATTACATAGACATATTGCAAGGCTGTAGCAGCACGCTTCGAAACGACTATGGTATCAAGTCGCTTCGATTGTTTGGCTCTGTTGCCCGCGGTGAAGATAATGAGGGTAGCGATGTCGATGTTTTCGTAGAGACAGAGACTCCCAACCCCTTCTTACTGATGGATGCCAAAGACTTCTTGGAACGGCTTGTTGGGCGTTCTGTCGACATTATTCGCAATCATAAAAACCTTAATCCCCACCTACGCAGGAGGATAGAACGAGATGGAGTTGCTGTCTTCTGAGGATAAAGCGCTAGCTCTGGATATCCTTTGTGACATACAGTCTGCCATAGAGCGAATTCAGGAAAGAACGAAGGGCATTCGTTCTGCAGATGATTTTTTGTCATCTCCAGAGGGCATGACCCTGCTGGATGCCACTTGTATGCTTCTGATAGCTGTTGGCGAGAGTTTAAAGAACCTTGACAAGGTGACAGACGGTAAGCTGCTTCCCACCTATCCTTCTATTCCTTGGAAGCAAGTTAAGGGACTTCGTGATATTATTGCCCATCATTATTTCGATGTTGATGCCGGCCAGATCTTTTGGATTCTCAGCAATGAATTGACTCCTTTGCAGACGGCTCTTCAACATTTTGTGAATGAGCTTTCTGACTGATGTCTTCCATTTTTATTCATATCATTGCGTGGCTCGACGTTGCAAGGGAGAAGGAAGGGAGTAGCAAGGGATGTAGAAGCCTTGTGAGCTGTTCCACCGCTCGGCCTGTGAACGCTTTGCCCAGCAAAGAAGGCTTGTGATAATCTTTCCCCCCATTTTCTTTGCAAATTATTTGGAACTTTCAAAGATATTTACTATTTTTGCATTGATTTACCAATAATACTTTTGACGGGACTAACTTGAAATGCCGATGAATACTAGTATACCTTATATCTATTTCAACTCTCGCGATGAGCTACAGCGTATAGAGGTTTCGAAAATCGTGTATTGCGAGGCCGATGGCAACTATACCGATGTTGTGATGGTGAATAAGTTGCGTGCCTCCATCCTGATGAACTTGGGAGAGATGGAGAAGGCACTGGCCGCTCAGTTAGGTTCTGAGGCGCAGATGTTCATGCGCATAGGCAAACGATTTATCATCAACCTTCAGTATGTGTACTCCATAAATGTGTTGAAGCAGCAACTTATCCTTTCCGACTACGACCACTTTGCCTTCCAGGTGACCATATCCAAGGAGGCCCTGAAGAAAATGAAGGAGCTCATGCTGCATAACAGTCAAAAACCGAAATCACTATGATAATTATAATAGGTAGAGACTTCGCTACATCGAAAATGCAACTGACAGTAGACGGCGAGGCCGTGTTGTCAGACAAGGCAGACGTCCCGTCGTCTGTCAGCAAAGAGCATTGTCGGATAGAGGTTGGCGACGATGCCATCAAGCTGAAGAATCTGGATATCAACAACTATACTTATGTTAATGGTTTGGCGGTTGAATCAAAGACCATTCAGAAGACAGACAAGATAGAGATGGGCCGTGACCGTTACCCGCTCGACTGGAAGAGCCTGGAGAGTCTTCTTCCTCCTGTTGCCGACATCCGTCCTCTTAAGGAGGTTTGGGATAACTACGAACAGCAGAACATCGCGCTGCAGATTGAAGAGCGCCGTTTTAATACTTTGCGCTCCGTTACTGGTCTCATCACGATGGTCGCCATCGCCCTGAGTATTGCTACCGGTGGCCGCAGCATGTGGTATATTGCTCTCTATGCGGTGGCTATCATTGCTTCACTGATATTCTTTGTCAAGGCCTATCGTGATGCCTCCAAGATTCCCACCCGCAGGCAAGAGCAGGGACGTCAGTTCCAGCGCGACTATGCCTGTCCTCACTGTGGCCGATTTTTGGGTAACCAATCCTACGAAATTATGTCTCAAAACACCTGTTGTCCCTACTGCAAGACACAGTTCATACATTAAACCCACCATTTTGTGGAGTATGCAGAAAAAATCATTGCCAGTTCAAAAATAATGCAGAAATTTGCACTCGAAAGTTAAACCCTTTAAAACAATTACAATTATGAAGAAAGAGACTTGGAAACCAGTAACGATCAGTGGATTCACGGGAATACTGATGGGTGCAGCATCTGCATACGGTATGCAGGCAGTGATGAATGGCGAGACATCCGAAGTGGCTCAGGATGCAAAGCCCGTCGATTACGACAGCATGAGTTTCAAGGACGCTTTCGAGGCTGCTCGTGCTGAAGTAGGTCCTGGCGGTGTGTTCACATGGCATGGCAATGTCTACAACACCTACACGGCAGCTGAGTGGAATGCCAAAACTCATCAGGAGCAGCAGGAGTTTGCTGACAAGGTAGAGGATCAGGTCGCTGCTGTTGGATCAGACGCTATTCAAGAACCCTCGAATGGAGATGAGCCCGACACAACAGAAGGCGATGTCCGTGTAGTTGTGAACAATGTCGTTGTTGATGACAGCGAGAACATGGAAGAAACACCTGCAAGTACCACTACTGAAGAAGAAAATGACGTTCGTATTATTGGTACGGGTGAAGTGGAACTGGCCGATGGTCACACCGTAACAGTACAGGAGCTTGAGATGAACGGCCAGCGTGTGGCAGTTATTGATCTTGATAATGATGGTGTTGCCGATGTCGCTATGTCCGACTTGAACCATAACAACCAGGCTGATGAAGGTGAGATTATCGATCTCCATACAGGCGAAGCCTTGTCGTTTACTAACGACACAGTTGAGACCTCTGACGATTTGCCCCTTTTCGAAGCTTAATCAAAGTTTTGCCTTATGAAAGAGTTGTTCATCAAATGTCCCTCCTGCGGTGTCGTCCTTGGAGTGAAGAACTCCAAGAACGAGACGGTCAAGAAGATTACCTGCCCACAGTGCAAGCATCGTCTGGCTGTCAGCTTCGAAGAGGAAATCCGTCCACAGCAGACTCCGGCACAGCCGCTGGGTGCTCTCTATTATGGAGAGATGCGCATCCCTTTGCAGGAAGGCACGAACAACACCCAGTTTCCTGGCAGCCAGTGCATTGCTCTCAATGTCGTGCGTCTTGCCGATGGCGGCAGCAAGTGCATTGTCCAGCCATTGGTAGCCAACGGCTCTGTCAAGATAAATGGTGAGGTACTTCAGAAAGGCGACGAGGTGGTGCTGGCCAAGGGCGACAAGCTGGAGATAGGACATGTGGTTCTCTATTATGACAAACCGTATAGCCTGCCTATGGACGAACCAAAGTTCGAATCCACAGTTGTGACAAAACCTGAGCCAAAGCCCCAGCCCCAACCCCAGCTGAACGAGACTCCCAGAGTTCCCGAACCTCCGAGAAACAATAATTGGCTCTACTTGCTTGTCTGTCTTGTTGCCTTTGCATTGGTAATCTTCTTGCTGTGGCCCAAACAGAAGAGAGCTTCTCAGCCTAAGTCCGCTCCGGATACGACCATAGTCGCTAAACCGGATAGTAAGGCTAAGCAGAAGGACGCAAAAGGAGATGTCAAGATTGACCAAAAGAAATCCAATTCTTCGGAGACCGAGAAGAAATCAGAGACTCCAAAGAAAGAGCTTTCTCAGTATGATCTGGAACAGGCCGCCCTTCATGGCGATGCCGAAGCTCAGCTGAAACTGGGACGCCAGTTGGTGAAGCGCCGTGAGAGTAACCAGGTCATTCTTGGTCTGAACTACCTGCATCAAGCTGCCCGTAAAGGTAATGGTGAGGCTGGCCGTGTATGGACTCAGACCGTCCAGGTGCTCCAGCGAAAAGCTGCTGCCAACGATAGTGCTGCATACTATATCCTGATGATGATAGACCAATAAGCAATGAAACGAACAGTCCTTTATATAATAATGTGTCTGGCAGTAGCTCTGACAGTGACGGCGCAGAAGGCTTATCGTACACCGGAGTTGCAACGGCTGGCAACGACTCTGAAAATTGATGTCAGCCAGTTGCATGAAGGCTACAACCATCTCGTTGTAGACGATACGCCGCTGACCGTTCGTATCCAGAACAACGTCCTTGACCATATCGGTCTTAGCCTCTTCTCCGATGAGATGCGTGAGGTGTCTCAAACGCCCGTCTTCGATTTTCTGGAGCGTTACTTCCTCCAGCTGAAGTATCCGCCATCGGAGAAGACCGTAGCCATGATGGTGCGCGATGATGGTTTCCGTTTTGAGACGGGTACACTCCAGACTGTCGACAAACTGCTGTCTTCCGGCGACTACAAGTTCCAGTACCAGTATGATGGTCACCGCTATGTGGTTTCCTGGAGTCGTGACGAAGCACCGCTACTGGTGGTATCCTTCCCCGTTGAATACCAGCTGATGAGTGGCGAGAACAAGATAGAGGCTGAAAGTCACATCCTCAACGACATCCTGCAGACGGCCGTTGTCCATGTACCCGACAACAAGAAAGAAGAGCGTAGCGACTTCTACATCATGGAGTCATGCACAAACCGTCTCTATTTTGCTGGTGGCCGTCTGGTGACCGATGCCCGTCATCCTGCCGAGACTGTTGCCAATATGATGCTGAGTACCGAGTTCGAAGGCAACCTTCGTCTGCGTTTGACTCAGGTGGAATACGGTTTCCGCAAGTCTACCGTTGAAGTCGACGTGCGGCAGTGGATCTCTTTCTGTCGTAACAATCATTGCCAGTTGTTCTATGGCGTCAATAATGTCAGTGGTGATGGCAGCGTCGAAGCGGTGGTAGTGGCTGTAAACCGTGAGGAGAACTACAACCACCTGCTGACCATTACCGTTCCTGCCGACGTCGTTGCCACCAGCCAGGGCACCGTTGAGGCCCGGCTATACTCTTATGTTCCTACGCAAAACATTAGGAACCTTTTTGGAACTTATCAAAAGTCAACCCTCAAAACATTCGTATCAAAATGAAGAAGCTTTTAGATATCATCATATTACTCACAGTCGTCCTGACGGCCTCTGCTCTCGATAAGCAGCAGGCCAAAGTCAACGACATCAAGAAAAACAAGGAGTACCTCTACAGCGAGGCTACCATGCCAACGCAGAAAGAGGCTGCTTCTGTCGCCTACGAACAGATTCAGCATGAGGTACTCAGTTGGGCAGCTTCTCGCGTAAGCCGTCCCATCGACAAGGTATCGCTCAAGGACATCAACAACCTTGTTGACACCCTCGTCCTTCGTCGTGCTGATATGTATCGTGTGTTTGCCTATGTTAAGAAGAACGACCTCGTGCCGATGTTCTACGACAAGGGCATTGTCCAGGACGATTCGCTGGATTTAGGCGTAATGGAACTCTTTCCGCAGATTGCGGAAACAAAGGTAGATTCAACCGTTGCCAAAGAAGAGCCAAAGCCTGCAGAGGTGAAAGAAAATAAGAAACCGCAGAAGTCGCTGGTCGATGACAAGTTGAAGCAGGAGCTTCAACGCCGTTTCTTTGGTTCCAAGAACAGTGCCCTCCAGAAGATTGCCGATGCCCGTAACTTCTTTGAGCTGAAGCACATCCTGCCTCCGCTGAAGGCCGATGGCAGCATCATCAACTACGGCAAACTGGCTACAGCCGAGAAGCTCGAGGAGTGCTTCCTCATCGTCTACGATGTTGCCGGCAACATCAAGGCGTTGTTGGGCAGGGGAGAGGAGACTCGTCCCAACCTTAAGACCGGTCAGGAAGATCGTCTCGAGAACTACCGTGGCTGTGGTGCCATCTGGTTTACAATGAAAGATAAAGATTTGGAAAATTGAAAAATTGAAGGATTGAAGAATTGTAGAATTGAAAAATTGAAGTTTTATGAAAAGGATATTACTAAGTTTGTCATTTATCGTCTGTCAGTTATCATTCTGTGCAGCCTACAACCAAGTGCGACTGGTCATCAACGATGGCATAGAGAACCAGCAGCTCAAGGAGAAGATGGAACATGCCGTCTCGTCGGTCATGACTGTTGTCAACAGCTCGTACGAAGCCAATCTGTCAAAGCTGTCCTTCCCTGAGACCTATATGGTGAAGGATGCCCAGGGCGAGCTGAACAAACTATGGGAGAACGAGCACTTCCAGTGTGTCGAGGAGGAGATTGTGGAGCGACTGATTACCACCCGTTCAGGCTATCAGGTGCGTGGCATCCCCCTCATTGTCAAGACTGCTGGCGAGGGCGACGAGCTGGGCTATCAGGAGGCAGTTATCAATTTCGATGCCCAAGGCGTTATTGTCAGTTTCTACTATACCATCAATCCTGAGCTCTACTCCCGTCTGCGCATGAACCAGTCGCAGGACAAACGTTATGAGGTCACCGATCTGAAGGAGCGCATGATGATTCTCGACTACGTGGAGCATTTCCGTACGGCCTACAATCAGAAAGACCTGAAGTTCCTTCGCCAGGTGTTCTCCGACGATGCTCTCATCATCGTAGGCCGTGTCATCAAGACCAAGAAGACTGAAGTCATTCCCTCTGGCAATAAGGTCATCTACAGCACCCAGACCAAACACGAGTATCTGAAGAACCTTGAGCGTTCGTTCAAGAACTCCCGCTATATCAAGGTGAATTTCGACGACATCACCATCGTCTCGCACCCCACCATCACAGGCATCTATGGTGTCACCGTCCATCAGAAGTGGAACTCCAGTGGCTACAGCGACGAAGGCTATGTTTTCATGATGTGGGACTTCCGCAATCCCGACCTTCCACAAATCCATGTGCGCACCTGGCAGCCAGACTTCATTGATAAGGCTCGCGGTCAAAAGCTGAACCCCAACGATGTATTCACCTTAGGTGATTTCGATTTGTAATCCGACACGCCCTAGCCCCGTCGTGTGAGGGGTAGGGATCAAAGAATAAGATACATACTTTTTGAAAGTAGAATGAAAAGTAAGAATGTTATTAGAAGAGGAACTGGTGTTGTGTATCATTATACAAGCCTAGATACTTTTATGAAAATATTGGATGGTATAAAAGATGGTTATATCACCTTTCATGGAAGTGACATTTTTACTATGAATGATCCTACAGAATTCTATCATGGCTATAAGACGTTGTTGGATTTCCTCCCCCAAATAGAGAACGACTTTTATAATAAGATAAAATCAGGTCAATTTGTTTTGGATGTTGACACAAGGGCTCTTGATGATAAATATAGATTGTCAGAATCATGGGATAAGGATAATTATTCGACAGAGCAGGAGTGGATATATGCTCAGATAAAAGAATTACATGAATCCTATAAAACACCATTTGTTGTCTCTTTTTCATGTCAAAGAGATTTTCTTCCGATGTGGTCCACATATGGTGGCAAAGGGCATGGGGTCGCGTTAGGTATTGATGTTCAACCATATTATATATTTAAAACAGATAAAAATGGCGAGATGATATTTGAAACAAGAAACGACAACGAGAACGAAATAAAATCCTTGCTTGTTTCATATGACACCATCTCACTACAGCATCCGATAACGAGCTACATACGACTTGAACTGAAATCATATTTGCAAAAATTGTCGAGAAAAATTAATAATAATGAACCAATAAACGAATTGCAAAGAAATACAATTAATTACATATTGTACATTTCTTCAGCGTTAATTAAAAACAAAGTTTATAGTTACGAAGAAGAATCTAGACTTATTATGTTTATCTCTTCCTTAAAAGATGTTCACTATAAAATTAATGGCACCCAGAAAGTTATACCATATATACAAATTAAAATATCAATAGAGAAATTGAAGAAATTGGTAATAGGACCATGTTGTGATTTTGAGTCTACCAAGTTAATGGTGAAAACTCGTCTTAAGCAACTTGGACTATCTTTTCCTGATGATGTATTCCTGAAGTCTAACATACCATACAGAAACATGTAATAAATACTATTGTTATGTATAGAAAAAAGAGGATGATAATCTCACTGATAGTTTTTTTACTATTCAGTATTTCGGCTAAAGCTTATGATTTTGAAGCTGAAGGTTTCTACTTTACTATTCTTGAAGGGGCAAATGAGGTGTACATTTTCCCTGGCCATGCTTTACTACAAAAAAAATATACAGGAAATATAACTATACCAGAGACTGTAAGTTATAATGGAGACGTTTATAGTGTTGTTGGTATTGGAAGTTATGCATTCTCTGGGAGTAGTATAACATCAATAAGTTTGCCCAATACAATTAGATTTATTAGCAATTATGCATTCCTGAGTTGTTCTTCATTGACATCTCTAGACTTACCAAGTAGTCTGAAGAGTATAGGAAGAGGTTTTATTTCAAAATCGGCAATAACTCATATCAAAATACCTTCTTCCGTAACTCAAATTGCCAAATATGCTTTTGGGCCAGATCCTAATGGTACAGCAATGTCATGTCCATTAGAGAGTATAGACTTAACAGAACTATCGAGTTCTATCACAGAATTACCGGAAAGATTGTTTTCTGGTAGTTGTCTTAAATCAATTGAGATTCCTAATACGATTACCGCCATTGGTGAAAGTGTTTTTGCGGGATGTCGCGATTTAGTGTCAGTTTCCATCCCTAACAGTGTCGAGACAATTGGAAAAGATGCTTTCTCTGGTACTGCGTGGCTAGATAATCAACCAGGCGGTCTCATATATGCTGGTAATGTTTTATATAGCTACAATGGAACGATGCCAAATAATACGAGTTTGGTTTTAAATGAAGGAACTCTCAGCATAGCGCCTTTTGCTTTGTCGTATTGTAGTGGTATGACCTCTATCATTATTCCTAATAGTGTGACATCTATTTCAGAGTATGCTTTTGTGAGTTGCAGCAATCTTACTTCTATTACAATTCCCCGAAGCGTGGTGTCTTTAGGTGATAATGCTTTTAATAGTTGCAATAGATTGACCTCTGTAACAGTAGAAAGGGAATCGCCAATTGTAATAAGCTCAACTACGTTCTCAAATCGATGGAATGCAACGCTTTATGTCCCCAAAGGTAGCAAGTCTGCTTATGCCGCTGCTGATTATTGGAAAGAGTTCAAGGAGATTGTGGAGTATAATAATACTGAGCCCACTCAGATCGGTTCTGTGACACTCACTGCCATCGAGGCCCAACGAGCTACTGTGACAGCCACGCTGACCGGTGACCTCCAAGACTCTCCAGAGTTTGTCTTTTGCTATGCTACCAGTGAGAGTGGTCTGAGTAAAGCCAATGGCAGAATGCTGCAGTCAAGTGAGATAGGACAGACGATAACCATCAACCTCACAGGTCTGGTTCAGAACACAACCTACTATGTGAAGGTCTATTTAACGACCACAAATGGCGATTACGAGAGCTCGGTTGTCAGTTTCACGACTGACAAGTTGAATAGCTTCCCCGTGGCAGATGCCGTAGACCTTGGTCTCCCCAGCGGTGTGAAGTGGGCCTCGTGGAACATGGGATCGTCGTCGCCGATGGATGTGCCCAATACTGACTATGCTCGCTATGGATGGGGCGACCCGACTGGTGAGGTCCATTCATTATATTCTAGTGACTATGCCATTTCGCATGTTGCTTTCATCCAATCAGGAGACGTTGTCGACATTGCCGAAACGAAATATGATATTGCCCGCGTTAAGTGGGGGCCAGGTTGGCGCTTGCCTCGTCAGAAGGACCTCAATGAGCTCATTACAAAATCTACTGTCACCTGGGGAAACTATACGGATGACAATGGTAAGACGTACCAGGGTTATAAGATTACTGGTCCGAATGGTAACTCCATCTATCTTCCTGCCGCAGGATTAAAAAATTCTAGTGGAACACTGAAATACGACAAAGAGGCCGTTACCTACTGGATGAGTACCAATAAAGGTGGGGTCACTATTGCTATCCCGACACTCTACACGTCTTACGTGGACTTTACGTCTACGACAGGCTATATATACTATCAATTGCCTATCCGCCCGGTCTATGATGACGGCAGTGGTTCAACGACTCCTACAGACCAAACTCCCACGGATCCTACGCCTGTGACTTACGACATGAGTGTCGTCACCATCACCGTGACCGGTTCCTATACCTATAACGGCTCAGCTATCACCCCTCAGTACGTGGTGAAAAATGGCGATGAGACCTTGACGCCCGGTACAGACTACGATATCAACATCACCAACAATCGCAATGCCGGCAAGGCAACTATCACTTGTACAGGAAAGGGAAAATATACCGGAACGAAGTCTGCCACCTTTGAAATTAAAAAAGCAGTGCTGACGGTAACGGCAGCCTCTGTGACTACCGTCTACGGAGCAGAACTGCCGAACCTTACCTATCAGATTTATGGCTTCGTCGGTAGCGATGGTCCGAGCTCGCTGACCACGCAACCCGTCGCCACGACTGAGGCTACATCGTCGAGCGCTCCTGGCTCGTATCATATTAACGTTGCTGGCGGTGTGTCACAGAACTATGCGTTTACGTATGTGGCCGGCACGCTGACCATTACGCCGCGTGACTTGAGTAGTGCTACCGTAACCCTCGACAATGAGAAATATGTCTATACCGGTCAGCCTATTCTTCCTGAAGTCACCGTAGAGCTTGACGGCAAAAGCCTTGTCAGAGAAACAGACTACGACTTGACCTTATGCAACAACACCAATCCGGGCACAGCCAGCCTAATCATCACAGGTAAGGGCAACTATACCGGCTCTATCGATACAACGTTTGTGATTGAGGCATCTATCGTCATTATGATTATTGATGGAGACACCATTGCCGCCAACCTCTCTACCGACGGCACTGTGGCTCGATATGTCTCTAAGCACGGATGGGCATGGATTTCTGGTTATAATGTAGCAACGGGCGAGAATGCTACTTTGCAGATCTTGCCTGATGAAGGTTATGTCATTGACGACGTCAAGATGACTGGGGTTGCTGATTATACAGAAGATGTGGCAAGCAATGGTAAGCGATTTACCTATGCCAAACCTGCTGGTGTATTGACTGTTGCCATTGACTTTGTGGAAATTTTACCAACTTGTATGCTGACTATCCGCTCCACATCCGGTGGCTATGTTGTCTATGACAATAATACAATCAATCAAACGACGAGTAGCTATACTGTTGATGCAGGATCCTCTCATACATTGTCTTTCGTTCCTGCAAGTGGATATAGACTAAAGAGTGTAATTGTGAATGGAACTGACGTAACGTCGAGTGTGGTAAATAGCCAGTACACTATTAGTGGTTTTAGCCAGAACACGATGGTAAGTGTAACGTTTGAGGCTATTCCCAATATGACCTATTCGCTGACAATAGTATCTTCTGATGGGGGCTCTGTCTTGTACTCAAATACGGCTATCAATGGTACAAGTTCTTATACGGTTGATGAAGGAAATTCTGCAATGCTGAATTTCTCCCCCAATAGCGGATATAGGCTTGCGAGTGTGAAGGTGAATGGTACTGATGTGACGTCGAGTGTCACGAATAATCAGTATACTGTTAGTAATATCCGTCAGAATACGACAGTTAACGTAACGTTTGAGGTAATTCCTATCACAACATATACGTTGACGATTACTTCATCGAATGGCGGCTATGTTTTATATGGAGAAGAAAGAATTCTCGAAACAACAAAGGGCTTCGTAGTCGATGAAGGTACCTCAAAAAAACTGACATTTGAACCAGCTAATAATTATCGCATAAAGAGTGTGGTTGTGAACGGAACGGACGTCACAGCAAGCGTGGTGAACAATCAGTACACCATTAGCAATGTCAGACAGAATACAACGGTAAACGTAACGTTCGAAGTAATCCCGATAAACACCTATTCGTTGACGATTACGTCGTCACAAGGTGGCTCTGTCACATATTCGGGGAATACTGTCAATGAGACAACAAAGGAGTATACAATTGAAGAAGGAACGAACCTGTCATTGACCATTACGCCGAATAGCGGGTATTACCTGAAGAGTGTATTGGTGAATGGAATAGACGTAACGGCAAGCGTAGTGAATAATCAGTACTCCATTAGTGGTATTACTGAGAATACTACTATTGAGGTGACGTTTGCAGAGGAAACGAAGGCGATGGTTGTCGAGGACGTAAACTATACGGTGACGTCGTTCAAGGACAAGACCGTAAATATGGCAGAAGGAAACTACCAGAGGGTGTTGACGGTTCCTGCATCGTTCACCTATGACGGACAAACGTGGACGGTGAAAGGAATAGAAAGCGGTGCCCTGGCAACAGCAACGGATTTGACAGCTATCATCTGGAATCCTAATGTGGCATTCACGGAAAAGGTGGCTAATCCGAACTTGTTGCTTTATGTGAAGTCGTCAAGCTATGCACCATCGTCGGTGAACAATGTGATAGTGAACAATGTGGCAACAAAGATTACACTGACAGAGGCGGAGTCGGGTAACGACTTCTACTGTCCGCAAGCTTTCACGGCAAGAAGTATATCTTATACCCACAGCTATCAGATGACGACAGGTATAGACAAGTGTCAGGGATGGGAGACCATTGCCCTGCCGTTTGATGTGCAGACCATCAGACATGCGACAAAGGGTATCATCGTGCCGTTTGCAGCAAGGAAGAATAGTAGTCAGAAAGCTTTCTGGCTATATGAATTGACAAGCAGCGGATGGAAGGCAGCGTCAGCGATTGCGGCAAATACACCTTATATTATTAGTATGCCGAACAACGACTTGTATTATGACGACGTTCGACTGAACGGCCAGGTGAGTTTCTCGGCAACGGATGTGACAGTGCCTGTTACTAACGAGAATACAGCGACCTACAGAGGACGGACGTTTATGCCGAACTTCGTGAAGCAAAAACAAAGTGCAAATATCTTCACAATAAACGTGAATAATGAGTGGTATACAAATAATACCTATGGTAAGGAGGGGAGTGGGTTCGTTGTGAACCAAAGAAGTGTTTCGCCATTCGAGGGATATATGACGGCCACAAATGGAACCAGGGCTTGGTTTGGCATATTCGATGATACGACGACGGAGATTCTCGGCATAGAGGAACTGATAGATGAAAAGCGCGTCAATGTTTACAGCATCAATGGCCAGAAACGAAAGGTCGTAGGAGATGAGTCAATGGACGAGTTGAAGCGAACACTGCCGGCGGGTGTCTATATCATTAACGGGAAAAAGGTAATTGTGAGATGAGAAAATATATAAAAGGACTGTGTGTCCTGCTCTTGACAATAGGCTCTGTCAGGGTATCGGCTCAGACGGAGGATCTGCGTGACATTGTCGTGACGAATTTCGAGAATGTCGTCACGGACTTGACGGCGAGTGTAACTCCCGTCAATGATAATAACGGTGTTGTATGTGCTGTCATCAAATTCTTTGTGAGGGATACCACCTTTGTTATAGAGCCCAATCTCGGTTACCTGAGGCGAGAGTCTAAGGTGGGTGAAATCCGTCTTTGGGTGCCTGCAGGAACGAAGCGTCTGACAGTGAGACACGAAGGTATGTTCCCGCTGAAAGACTATTCTATTCCAATGCCTATAGAATCAAAAAAAGCGTATCATGCATATATATGGAGTACGGATACGGATAAGCCCCCCAGAGTGACAAGTGTTGTCCCAAAGGAGCCTGAAATAAAGGAGGTAAAGCAAAAACCAGAGAAAACGCCGGAGTCATCGGCGAAGATGCCACGTCCCATAAAGGATGCCGTTCATGGAACACGATTCTTCCTCGCACCAAGCTTCTTGATTGCACCCCAAACAGGCATATCTATGGCAATTGGTATAAATATGAATTCTCACATCGTTGAGGCGGGGGCGGCAATGGCTTTGAGTAAGAGTGATAGTCTATATTATTATAAAAATTCTGTGTGGTACGGAACCTATCGGTATGTGTTGTATAAAGCGTTTCTTAAATATGGTTATGAATACCGATCGAAGGGAAATGTGGCGTTTGCCTACACACCAATGATGGGCGTCCATAGTTCAATATCGAGCGGAACAGGAAAATTCAATGAATGGAGTGAAACGGGAAAGACTCATAAGCTGAAAGACGGTATGGCTCTTTCTGTATCTGCTGCTGCTCGTGTCGCCTTATGTGTGGGAGATCATTTTGTCTGGTATGTCAAACCGGAGTATAGTATAGCTGCCTATAAAAGCGACAGTTATAAACTAATGATTAAGGGCAACAATATGTTCAAGAAATGGGCAGAAGGATTTGCCCTGGAGACAGGTGTTGTGGTTACTTTCTAAGACGTAGATGATTATGAAGAGATTCTTATATATGACAGTCGTAATGCTCGCATTCTTATCATGCGAGCCAATAGACGATATAGACAAAATTGAGGTTCTGCAAGAAAGGAAAGTCATCGAATCTGAGGAACCAGGGGAGAAGCCCGAGGAAGTCGTCAAAACATTGACGGCAAGTCCGACCACTTTCGATGTGGATGCAGCAGGAGGTATAATAATTATTAAGTTGAAGAGTAATTGCGACTGGACAGTCGGTAGTAGTGTTACTTGGTGTCATAGTACGGTGACAACAGGTAATGGAGATTATTCACTTGAGGTAATAGTCGACGAGAACACATCGGAAACAAGCAGAAATGCAATTTTGACGATTATGTATGACTCAAAGAAGGTGGAAATAACGGTTACCCAGAAAGGGAAAGAGAAAACGCAGCGTGACCCGAGTGGGGATGATAATACGCCGCCGTCATGGTGATTAATCCCCTCGCAAGCCATCTTTGCTGTGCAAAGCGTCCCGCTCGACATCCCGAAGGGTGGCGCTAGTTCCGAAAGATCTCAAGAAAGGCCGAGTGGCGGATGCTTGGTGGAAAGACGGAGAAGGTTAGGGAATCCTCCTTTTTCGGAAAATTATAGTAGGATTTTTGTCTGACAGGTTGTCAGGTTGTCAAAACGCCCTGCCACAAAGGCTATGCAACCTGTTTGAGGTTGTCAGAGGTTGACAGGAGGTTGTCAGCCTCTGCAGAGGTTCTTTGAAAGCAAAGCGGCAGAGCCGAGCGGACAGGAGGTTGTCAGGACCGATAATTCCTTTTTCATAGTTCCCTAGCTTTCCTTATTAGTTCTAAAGCTCCTCTTTTAGGTTTTTATCATAGACTTACCAGCAAAAATTACGCCAAACCATGCCAAATTCTCTAGAGAATTGGAGGCTAAAGCTTAGCTTTTTGCCAGAAAAGCTCCACTTTTTCGTCAGATTCTCTAGAGAATTTATCAACTTTACCCAATATCTCACATTAAGAGCCACTCTTCTACTCCACAAAGCTCCACTCTACAACAAAGAATCAGGCAGAATTCATTCAACTTTTTCTAGGGTATTACAGGCTGACAACCTCCTGTCAACCTCTGACAACCTCAAACAGGTTGCATAGCCTTTGTGGCAGGGCGTTTTGTCAACCTGACAACCTGTCTGACAAAAATTTATAGTATAATAATTCAACTTTCGTATGTATGAATACGACCACGAATTATACTAATCAAGTAAAATGGATAAGCGAGCGCAGCAAAAATTGACTTTTCCTTCGGCCGTCGACCGTTGGTTCGTGTAATTCGTGAGATTTGTCGAAGACCCACGAGTGCTCGCAGTAAAATCGTGGTCAAAAAAGAAATACGTCGTGAAGAAAAGCAAGCTTTCCTTTTGCATTTCTCTCGTTTTTTTGTAATTTTGCAGCGGTATAAACCCCCAAAGTGCACAATAGGGTCGGTTGACTTCCCCCTTCGGGCCGTCGAGCTAAACCTTCCGCTGTGCACTTTAAGAAAAAGAAAGAAAGCGATGGCAATGGGAAAATGGATTGGCGGCATCATAGGATGGATGGCGGGCGGCCCCCTGGGGGCGCTGGCCGGATACTTGATAGGGTCGCTGTTTGAACAGGGAATGGACGCGGTGAACACCAGCGAGAATGCGGGGACGTTCGGCACGGGAACGGGCCGCGGCGGCGGGTTCCGCACGTACGAGCAGGTGTACCGCCAGCAGGGCGATAGGAACAGCTTCCTGTTTGCGCTGATGGTGCTGGCATCGTATATCATCAAGGCCGACGGCCGGGCGATGCACTCGGAGATGGAGCTGGTCAGACAGATGCTGCGCCAGAACTTCGGCGAGGACGCGGTGACGCAGGGCAACGACATCCTGACGAAGCTGTTCAACGAACAGAAGAGGGTGGGGTGGACGCAGTTCAAGGGCATCGTGCGCGAGTGCAGCGAACAGATAAAACGTAACATGACGGCGGCGCAGCGCCTGCAGCTGCTGAACTTCCTGGTGATGATAGCCCAGGCGGACGGCTCGGTGCCCGAGAGCGAGGTGACGGCACTTCGGGAGACGGCACAGTGGCTCGGGATGTCGGCCGGGGAGGTGGACAGGATGCTCCACCTGCAGGGCGACACGCTGGAGGACGCCTACAAGGTGCTGGGCGTGAGCCCCTCGGCGACGGACGACGAGGTGAAACGGGCGTACCGGCGGCTGGCACTGCAGCACCACCCGGACAAGGTGGCAGCGCTGGGCGAGGATGTGCGGAAGGCGGCGGAGAAGAAGTTCCAGGAGATAAACAATGCCAAAGAGCGGATTTGGAAAGCCAGAGGACTGTAGCGAGGTGCTGTTGCACGCGTGCTGCGCTCCGTGTTCGTCGGCCATCGTAGAGTGGCTGATGGCGAACGGTGTGCGTCCCACCATATATTATTATAACCCGAACATTTGGCCGCGCGAGGAGTACGAGATTCGTAAGAACGAGAGCAAACGGCACGCGGAGGGCCTGGGAATCACGTGGATTGACGGGGACTACGAGCATGAGCGGTGGCTGGAGTTTGTTCGCACCCCCGTCCCCCCGATAAATCCCCCCGCACCACCGATAAATACGGAGTATGATGTAGCGGCGGAGCCGGAACGGGGCAGGAGGTGCGAGGAGTGCTTCAGGCTGAGACTGACGGCGACGGCACGGAAGGCACAGGAGCTGGGCATCGGGTGGTTCGCCACGACGCTGGCCTCGAGCCGGTGGAAGAGCCTGGAGCAGATTGAGCGTGCAGGACGGGCGGCAGAACAGGCTGTTGAGGGCGTTTTGTTCTGGGCACAGAACTGGCGGAAAGGGGGCTTGCAGGAGCGGCGCAACGAGCTGCTCAGGGAGTACGGCTTCTACAACCAGCAATACTGCGGCTGCGAGTTCTCGGCCCACGGTGTACCTACGAAGACGGTGCTGCGACAGCAGATGCGCGAGGCGAAACGGCAGCACGAGGGACTGCTGGCCAGGATGTCGGCGGAGATTGTGGAGCGACTGGCTGCGCGGATAGACGAACTCCCTTCACCATCCACCATCCACCATCCACCATCCACCATCCTCGCCTACTGGCCACTGAAGGACGAGGTGGATATCCGGCCATTGCTGGACCGATGGGTGGCCGAGGGACGGACGGTGGTGCTGCCGAAGGTGCTGGACGATGAGCGGATGGAGCTGCGGCGCTACACGGGGCGCGACGACCTGCGGGAGGGTGCCTACGGCATCATGGAGCCCGTGGGCGAGCCATTCACTCAGTTCGACGAGATTGGTGTGGCGCTGGTGCCGGGCATGGCCTTCGACGCCGCCGGCCGCCGGCTGGGGCGTGGCAAGGGGTACTACGACCGGTTCCTTAGTCAGTTAGCCGGCGGGCACATAGGCGGCGGGCACAAAGGGGACGGTTCTCCTGTGTCGTGCCCACGACACAGCGAGAACCGTCCCCGTGAGGCACAGGAGAACCGTCCCCGTGAGGCGCTGATCCTCGGCGTCTGCTTCCCCTTCCAGCGTGTACCCGTGGTGCCTGCGGAGGCGCATGACGTGGTGATGGACGAGGTCATTTCGTAAAAACGAGACGCAATATTTGCAGGTCTCGTTTTTTTTGCTTAATTTTGCACCCCAAATCGTCAAATAGTACAATCGTCAAATAGTCAAATTAATATATGTTCGAGAATTTGAGTGAACGACTTGAACGGTCGTTCAAGATACTGAAGGGTGAAGGAAAGATCACCGAGATTAACGTTGCTGAGACGCTGAAGGACGTGCGCCGCGCACTGTTGGACGCCGACGTCAACTACAAGGTAGCCAAGCAGTTTACGGACACCGTGAAGCAGAAGGCGATGGGCATGAACGTGCTGACGGCCGTGAAGCCCAGCCAGCTGATGGTGAAGATCGTGCACGACGAGCTGACGGAGCTCATGGGCGGCAAGGCCGTGGAGCTGAAGCTGGAGTCGCGCCCCGCCGTCATCCTGATGTCGGGCTTGCAGGGCTCGGGTAAGACGACGTTCACGGGTAAGCTGGCGAACCTGCTGAAGACACGCCAGCACAAGAACCCGCTGCTGGTGGCCTGCGACGTCTACCGTCCTGCCGCTATCGAGCAGTTGAAGGTTGTTGCCCAGACTGTCGGTGTCGATGTCTATACCGAGGAGGGTAACAAGAACGTCGTCGAGATAGCCCAGAACGCCATCCGCAAGGCCAAGCAGGAGTCGTACAACGTCGTCATCGTCGATACCGCCGGCCGTCTGGCCGTCGACGAGGAGATGATGGACGAGATCAGTCGTCTGAAGGAGGCCATCAACCCCGACGAGACGCTGTTCGTCGTCGACTCGATGACCGGTCAGGACGCCGTGAATACCGCGAAGGAGTTCAACGACCGTCTGGACTTCGACGGCGTGGTGCTGACGAAGCTCGACGGTGACACCCGTGGTGGTGCCGCCCTGTCGATACGCACGGTGGTGACGAAACCCATCAAGTTCGTCGGTACGGGCGAGAAGATGGAGGCCATCGACGTGTTCCACCCCGAGCGCATGGCCGACCGCATACTCGGCATGGGCGACGTCGTCTCGCTGGTTGAGCGTGCACAGATGCAGTTCGACGAGGAGGAGGCGAAGAAGCTGGAGAAGAAGATCCGCAAGAACAAGTTCGACTTCGACGACTTCATGGGACAGATCCAGCAGATCAAGAAGATGGGTAACATCAAGGACCTGGCAGCGATGATCCCCGGCGTGGGCAAGCAGATCAAAGACCTGGACATCGACGACAACGCCTTCAAGCAGATTGAGGCCATCATCCAGTCGATGACGCCGAAGGAGCGCCAGAACCCCGACATCATCAACCAGAGCCGCCGCCAGCGCATAGCCCGCGGCAGTGGTACGAAGCTGGAGGACGTGAACCGCCTGATGAAGCAGTTCGACCAGACGCGCAAGATGATGAAGATGGTCAGCGGCATGGGCTCGAGCCGTATGGCGCAGATGGCGGCAGCAATGAAAGGTAAAATGCCAAGGATGTAAGAATGAGTTTTAAGTCTAAGGAAGTAATGGTCTAAGGATTCAAGGATTCAAAGGATGTATTGCTTGACGGGTTATCCTTAAAATCCTGAAATTCTTAGAAAAGAAAAGACAATATGCAACTGATTGACGGAAAAGCAACGGCAGCGGCCATCAAGGCCGAGATTGCCGAGGAGGTGAAAGAGATCATGGCCCGTGGCGGCAAACAGCCCCACCTGGCCGCAGTACTGGTGGGCCACGATGGTGGCTCGGAGACCTACGTAAAGAACAAGGTGCTGGCCTGCGAGGCCTGCGGCTTCAAGTCGACCCTCATCCGCTATGAGGACGACATCACCGAGGAGGAGCTCCTGGCCTGTGTTGACAAGCTGAACAAGGACGCCGATGTCGATGGCTTCATCGTCCAGCTGCCCTTGCCGAAGCATATCGATGAGCAGAAGATCATCGAGGCCATCGACTACCGCAAGGACGTCGACGGGTTCCACCCCATCAACGTGGGACGCATGGCCATCGGACTGCCTTGCTTCATTTCGGCTACACCCCTGGGAATCATCACGTTGCTGAAGCGCTACGGCATCGAGACCTCGGGCAAGAAGTGCGTCATCCTCGGCCGCTCGAACATCGTCGGCAAGCCCATGGCACAGCTGATGATGCAGAAGCAGTATGGCGACTCGACGGTCACCGTCTGCCACTCGCGCTCGAAGACGCTGAAGAAGGAGTGCCAGGAGGCCGACATCATCATTGCCGCCATCGGCAGTCCCGAGTTCGTCACCGCCGACATGGTGAAGGACGGTGCCGTCATCATCGACGTGGGTACCACCCGTGTGCCCGACGCCACCCGTAAGAGCGGTTTCCGGCTGACGGGCGACGTGAAGTTCGACGAGGTGGCGCCGAAGTGCTCGTTCATCACCCCCGTCCCCGGCGGCGTCGGTCCCATGACCATCTGCTCGCTGATGAAGAACACGCTGCTTGCTGCGCAAGGAAAATTGAAAGATTGAAAAGTTAAAAGATTGAAGTCCTTGAGACGCATAACTTCAATTCTTCAATTCTTGAATTCTTCAATTCTATGATGACGGCAGAAGAGTGGTACCAGAAGGGCAATGAGGCCCGGAAGCAGTCGAAATGGCATGAAGCCATCAACTGCTACATTGAGGCTATCAGGCTCGACCCCGACAGCCCCGCTGTCGAGGCCAAGCGGATGCTGGACGATATCATGGCCTTCTACTGCAAGGATATGTACAACCCCTGAACACGACGAAAGTCCCCTGACGACAACGCATAAGTCCCTATGTTTGAACGCTTGAAGCAGAAATACCGCGAGTTCAGGGAGTGGCAGCGACGCCCCCATCAGGTGAAGCCACTCTCGGAGGAGGAGCACGACTGCGCCACCTGCGGCACCCATTTTGCGGGCAACTACTGTCCCCGTTGCGGACAGTCGTCGACGATAGGGCGCTACTCGCTGAAACGGGCACTGCTGCTGTTCCTCGACGTCTGGGGACTGGGCAACCGCGGCATGTTCCGCACGCTGAGGGACCTGCTGCTGCGTCCGGGCTACATGATCCGCGACTACCTGGGAGGTATGCAGATGGCCTACTTCCCGCCGTTCAAGATGTTCTTCCTCCTCGCCGCCTTGTCGGTTGTCATCGAGGGCGGGGTGAACATCCACATGGAGAACCGTCTGCAGCAGAGTGCGGAGAAGTTTGAGGAGGGCTTCAAGATGTCGCACAATGGCGAGTCGATTGACGAGGTGAGGAAGCAGAAGACCGACGAGGGGGAGAAGGTCGCCTTCGACTTCATGATAGGGCTGCGCGACGTTGTGAAATGGTCGAACGACCACCCGACGGCCGTCTCGCTGCTCTGGCTCCTGGTGTTCTCGGGGCCCCTCTACCTGTTCTTCCGCCGCAGTCCCAACTACCGCGACATCCGCTACCCGGAGTTCTTCGTGGCAATGGTCTACACCACGAACATGATGTCCGTCTACACCATCGTCTGTGGCCTGTTCTGTCTGGGCAATAGTACACAGGCGGCGTGTATGCTGCTGAGCATTATCCCACTGAAACAGCTGTCGGGATTCTCTTACCGTCGTACGCTGATAAACATCGTCACGGCCTTCGTCCTGTTGATTGTGACGATAGTGTTTTTATCCGTTCTTTTCGGTATCGTGATGGGTTACATCGGTTAATTGCACATATTTATTCAGTCTTTGTGCAATAATATTCAATTTTCAAGAAATAATGGTCTTTTTCTTTTGCATTTTGCTCACTTATTCGTACCTTTGACCTGCGGTCGAAGGTAGGATGCATCTCGGAAATGAAAGAAAAATTATTTTTTTCTTTGCATTTCGCTCGATTTTCACTACCTTTGCACCCCGAATTCGGAAATTAATGCATTAAACAAGTAATATGGCTAAAATGAAAGGTGCCATTGTGGTGGATACTGAGAGGTGCAAGGGATGCCAATTGTGCATCATTGCCTGCCCCCAGAAGGTCATCGCCATGGCCGGAAAAGTGAATCTTCACGGTTACCCCTATGTCGAGGCTGCTAACGAGGATGCCTGTGTAGGCTGTGCCTCGTGCGGCATCGTCTGCCCCGACGGCTGTATCACCGTGTATCGTAAAAAAGTGGAGGAGTAAAAACGGTATGGAGCAAGAAGTTGTATTGATGAAAGGCAATGAGGCAATCGCCCATGCTGCTATTCGTTGCGGATGCGACGGCTATTTCGGCTATCCTATTACTCCGCAGAGTGAGGTCATTGAGACGCTGGCAGAGCTGAAGCCCTGGGAGACTACCGGTATGCAGGTGGTACAGGCCGAGAGCGAGCTGGCCAGTATCTATATGGTCTATGGCGCTGCCGGTGCCGGCAAGCGTGCCATGACCTCGTCGAGCTCTCCCGGCATCGCACTGATGCAGGAGGGTATCACCTACATGGCCGGTGCCGAGGTGCCGGGCGTGTTCGTGAACGTCCAGCGCGGCGGCCCCGGACTGGGAACTATCCAGCCCTCACAGGGTGACTATTTCCAGGCTACCCGTGGTGGTGGTAACGGCGACTACAAGGTGATTGTGCTGGCTCCGAACTCCGTTCAGGAGATGGCCGACTTCGTTGACCTCGCCTTCGAGCTGGCCTTCAAGTACCGCAACCCCGCTATGATCCTCTCCGACGGTGTCATCGGTCAGATGATGGAGAAGGTGGTGCTGCCGCCGCAGAAACCCCGTCGTACCGACGAGGAGGTCATCAAGCAGTGTCCCTGGGCCTCGACTGGTAAGCCTAAGAATCGTGAGCGTGTCGTCATCACCTCGCTGGAGCTGAAGCCCGAGGCCATGGAGAAGCGTAATCTGGCACTCCAGGAGAAGTACGCCAAGATTCAGGAGAACGAGGTGCGCTTCGAGCAGCAGCAGATGGACGATGCCGAGTATGCCATCGTCGCCTTCGGTTCTGCCGCCCGTCTGTCGGAGAAGGCCATCGAGATTGCCCGTGAGCAGGGCGTGAAGGTGGGGCTGTTCCGTCCCATCACACTTTTCCCGTTCCCCGAGAAGCAGATTCAGGAGCTGTCGAAGAAGGTGAAGGGCATCCTCGTCGTCGAGATCAACGCCGGCCAAATGGTACAGGACGTCCGTCTCGCCGTCAACGGTGCCGTGCCCGTCGAGCAGTTCGGCCGCCTCGGTGGCATCGTCCCCGAGCCGGAAGAAATCGTCAACGCTTTAAAGGAGAAGATCATGAAATAGTTTTTTAATCAAGAATTAGAGAATTAAAGAATTCATAATTGAAAGAGACAAATTATCAGAGATTATATAATTCTCAAATTCTATAATTCTTGATAATAAAAAAATAAGAAAATGGATAGAAATCAGATAGTTCAACCGAATGAGCAGCGAGAGCAGAGTGGAGCTCGCTCCAACTATGCCGAGTCGCAATTGAGGAAGAGCATCGCTCAACCAGAGAACATCGTCTGCAAGAAGCCGACGCTGATGAACGACAATAACATGCACTACTGCCCGGGCTGCTCGCACGGCGTGGTGCACAAGCTCATTGCCGAGGTCATCGAGGAGATGGGTATGGAAGACAAGGCCGTGGGCGTCTCGCCCGTAGGCTGCGCCGTCTTCGCGTACAACTATATAGATATAGACTGGCAGGAGGCTGCCCACGGTCGTGCTCCCGCACTGGCTACGGGCATCAAGCGCTGCTGGCCCGACCGTTTGGTCTTCACCTACCAGGGTGACGGCGACCTGGCATGTATCGGAACATGTGAGACCATCCACGCCCTGAACCGGGGCGAGAACATCGTCATCGTCTTCGTCAACAACGCCATCTACGGCATGACGGGCGGACAGATGGCCCCCACGACGCTCATCGGCCAGAAGACGTCGACGTGTCCCTACGGCCGTGATCCCGAGATTCACGGCTATCCCCTGAAGATTGCCGACATTGCCGCACAGCTCGAGGGTACGTGCTACGTCACCCGTCAGAGCGTCGAGAGCGTAGGCTCTATCCTCAAGGCCAAGAAGGCGCTGAAGAAGGCGTTCCAGGCTTCGATGGACGGTAAGGGCTCGAGCCTCGTGGAGTTCGTCTCTACGTGTAACAGCGGCTGGAAGCTCACTCCCGCCAAGGCTAACGAATGGATGAAGGAGAATATGTTCCCCTTCTATCCCAAGGGCGACCTCAAAGACACGACCAATGAATAAAAACAACGAATTAAGACGAATTTCACGAATTACTCAAATTTAATCGAATTTCACGAATAACAATCGTCCAACGATATAAAATTTGTCCAATTACCATTTAATTCGTCCAATTCGTGTAATTCGTTTTAATTCGTTGTCAAAAAATAGATAAGAAGTATGAAGAAAGAGATAATTATTTCAGGTTTCGGAGGACAGGGCGTGCTCTCGATGGGTAAGATTCTGGCCTATAGTGGACTGATGGAGGACAAGGAGGTGACATGGATGCCTGCCTACGGTCCTGAGCAGCGTGGTGGTACGGCCAACGTGACGGTCATCGTCAGCGACGAGCGTATCTCTTCGCCCATCCTCTCGAAGTACGACATCGCCGTGGTGCTGAACCAGCCCTCGCTGGAGAAGTTCGAGCCGAAGATCAAGCCCGGCGGCATACTGATCTACGACGGCTTCGGCATCATCAACAAGCCCACGCGTAAGGACATCACCGTCTACGAGATCAACGCCATGGACAAGGCTGCCGAGATGAAGAACGGCAAGGTCTTTAATATGATCGTCCTCGGCGGACTGCTGAAGGTGGCTCCCGTTGTCAGCGATAAGGGTGTGGAGAAGGCGCTGAAGAAGACGCTCCCCGAGCGCCATCACGACCTGATTCCCCTGAATATGGAGGCCCTGAAGGAGGGCGCAAAGATTATTGAACAGAAGTAAGTGAAGAAACTGTTGTTCCTGCTTGTGTCGATGGCTGTTGTAACAACGTCATCGGCACAAGTTTTGTTTTACGACCGTCCCGCCGACTACTTCGAGGAGGCGCTGGTCATCGGCAACGGCACCATGGGCGGCATCGTCTACGGCGGCACGACGTGCGACAGGATTTCGCTCAACGACATCACGCTGTGGACGGGTGAGCCGTGCAACATGAACATCTACTCGCCCGACGCCCACAAGACCATCCCCGCCATCCGCGAGGCACTGCGCCAGGGCGACTACCGCAAGGCCGACAGCCTGCAGCGCGACGTGCAGGGACATTTCTCGCAGAACTACCAGCCACTGGGACAACTCACTATTGAGTATCTGGACACCGCCGAGGCGGTGACCGACTATCGTCGCTGGCTCGACATCGGCAACGCGACGGCCAGTACACTCTATTATCGGGGTAAGTACATGTACACCACCGATTATTTCGCCACACACCCTGACTCTGGCATGGTCGTCCGCATCACCACCGACAATCCTCGCGGCATCCGTGCCCGTCTCTCGCTGTCTTGTCAGCTGCGATGTCAGCGCAGCACACAAAACGGCAACACCCTCGTCACCGATGGCTATGCCGGCTACGCCTCGCTGCCCAGCTATTACGACGCCAAGGAGAAGTTCGCCTATGACCCTGAGCGTGGTATTCACTTCCGCACGAAGGTGAGGGTAGGGGCCTCCAGTGCCCGTGTCGAGGGCGAGACAGTGGTCATCGATGGCGACCGTGAGGTGACGCTCTACATCGTCAATGCCACCTCGTTCAACGGCTACGATCACGACCCCGTGAAAGAAGGACGGCCTTATAAGCAGTTGGCTGATGCACAACTCAAGCACATTTCTTCCGTGCCATACCCTAAACTGTGGCACCGCCATGTGAAGGACTACAAGAGCCTCTACGACCGCGTAAAATTGTCGTTAGGCAGTCCCGTAGGTTACGATTCCAACGCAACGAAAATCCCTACCGACGTCCAGCTGCGCGAATATGTGGACGAGAGCCGCTTCAACCCCGAGCTTGAGGCCCTCTACTTCCAGTATGGCCGCTACCTGTTGATCAGTTGTTCGCGCACCCCCAATGTCCCCGCCAATCTTCAGGGACTGTGGAACGAGAGCATCCTGCCACCGTGGTCGTGCAACTACACCAGCAACATCAACGTCGAGGAGAACTACTGGCCCGCCGAGACGGCTGCCCTGCCCGAGATGCACCAGTCGCTCTTCACCTTTATGAAGGAGCTCCAGGGCTCCGGCGAGCTCACCGCGAAGGCCTACTACGGCGTAGACCGCGGATGGTGCCTGGCCCACAACACCGACATCTGGGCGATGACCTGTCCCGTAGGCCTCCACACCGGTGACCCGATGTGGGCCAACTGGAACATGGGCGGTGCGTGGCTTTCGACACACATCTGGGAACACTACACCTTCTCGTTGGACAAGGACTTCCTGCGCGAGTACTATCCCGTACTGAAGGGTGCCGCTGAGTTCTGTCTCGGGTGGCTTATTCCGGCTGAAGATTTGGGCGTCACTACATCATCCGTCCCCAATCGCCCTTCACAATTAATCACGGCTCCTGCCACATCGCCCGAGAACTCTTTTGTCACCACCGACGGCTATCATGGTCGCACGTGCTATGGCGGCTTTGCTGATATCGCGATGGTCCGTGAGTGCCTGAGTGATGCTCGCGATGCCGCCCTTGTCTTAGGTCTTGACAACGAGTTTGTGGCGGAGGCCGATGCCGCCCTTGCCCGTCTGCTGCCCTACAAGATCGGCCATAAGGGCAATCTCCAGGAGTGGTATTATGACTGGGAGGACGAAGACCCGCACCACCGCCATCAGAGCCACCTCTTTGGCGTCTATCCCGGCCATTGCCTTGACGACGGCGTGAACAGCCGTGAAGCCATCCACCGCGCCGCCGCCCGCACCCTCGAGCTCAAGGGCGACCAGACCACCGGCTGGAGCACGGGCTGGCGCGTGAACCTCTACGCCCGTCTGCACGATGCCAAGAACGCCTACCATATCTACCGCAAGCTGCTCTCCTACGTCAGTCCCGACGGCTATCACGGCCCTGACGCCCGTCGTGGTGGCGGCACCTATCCCAACCTGCTCGACGCCCATTCGCCATTCCAGATCGATGGTAACTTCGGTGGCTGCGCAGGTGTCGTGGAGATGCTGCTGCAGAGTGAGTATGTCTTGAAAAGAGGTACGGAAATTGCAATTGAACTCCTGCCCGCTCTTCCTGACAATTGGAAGGACGGCAGTGTCACAGGACTACGTGCCCGTGGTGGCATCACGGTCGATATGACTTGGCGCGACGGCCGTGTCACGTCTTACACCCTCACGGCTCAACGTCGCTGTAAAGTGGCGCTCACTGTCAACGGACAGCAGCGTACCGTGACGCTCCAGCTGGGAACTAACAAATTTTAGTCTAAGCGTCGGCAAACACCTTGCCGTCGTCCAGCGTAATCTGTAGTTTCGCGTACTCGCTGTGGAAGTCGTTCTCCAGGCGGTCCAGGTAGCGTGCGCTCTCCCATTTGCACATCGGCAGGTCGTGCAACAGGTAATTGCCGCAAGCCTCAGGACGCGTAGCGGGTACTTCCGTCTGCGTCAGTATCCACTGCAGACACCTGATGGCCAACTGCCGCATGTCCTCCACGCTGTACGTTCCCGTCATGATGATGTACATGCCCGTCAGACAACCCATTGGCCCAACGTACACCACGTCCTCCTTCACCTCCGAGTTGCGGAACCACGTCGCCATCAGGTGCTCCAGGCTGTGCATGGCCGCAGGCCCCACCGCCGGCTCCTTGTTTGGCTCCGTTATGCGCAGGTCGAACGTCGTGAAACCCTTGTCCTCGCGCGACACATAGATTCCCGGCTTCAGCCGTGTGTGGTCAATCGTGAAACTCTGTATAACTTCCATTTTCTTTCCTTTTTTCTTTTATTTCCCTTTTTCCGCTGCAAAAATACATTTTTTTTCTTCAATTTCAATGCAATAATTCAGATTATTTTTCATATCTTTGCGCCATCGTTTATTCTTGCATAATAAGAATAGGTATATCGCTGATACTATCAGCCGTCTTCAACGTCAAGGAACTGGTATAATATGAGAAGTACGCTTTTCTGCCTTTGCCTTCTGCTGTGCGTCGCTACTGGTGCTCAGATTCAGAGTTATGAGCTGGACTTCACGCTCTCGAAGAAGCAGTTCGTGGATACAGTGCCCATCAGGTACGACAAGGAGAAGGTGCTGGTGCCTGTCGTCATCGGCGGGCGTGAGTACAGTTTCCTGTTGGACACCGGGGCAAGTCATGCCGTGGTATTCGACGACTCTGACATCCAGGGATGCGAAGACATGGGACCCATCGAGTCCATCGACGCCAACGGCCGCAGGGCGATGGTTCAGGTCGTCAAGCTGCCGCCCATCAGACTCGGGGACCTGACGTTAACGGGCTGTCGGGCGACGATACAGCCGCGGATGGTCAAGAACAGTGGTATTGACGGCATCATCGGCTTCGACTTGGTGAACAAGGGCCTGCAGATGAAAATCGACATCCGTCAGGGAATCCTCGTGCTGACCGACCTCAAACGTCACTATAGGAAAGCTGGCGGCGTGAAGATGAAGTACAGGCAAAACTTCCACGTGCCGTACATCCGCATTATGCCCTTCAGGAATTATCGGGAGTGGGCACTATTCGACACCGGCAGCCGACGTCTTTACTCCATGAACAGCGACAGCTTCAGGGAGAATGAGTGTAAGATGGTGAACCGCGAACAGATAGAAGGCCGTAGCCACGGTAGCGCGTCCATCGGGCACTTCGGTGTCGAGCCCTCGAACGAAGTGGTGTTCCTTGGCCTTGAGAGTCTAAACATCGGAGATTTCCAGCTTCACGACGTTCACGTCATCACGACGCAGGGACGGTCGCACCTGGGTGCCCCGCTTCTGAAGTATGGCAGTGTGACGTTCAACCCCTTCAAGAAGACCATGCTGTTCCAGCCTTTTGATGGGGAGATGAGCTGCCAAGTCAGCAATCGTCAGATAGAAAAAGTCATTGTGCCCACCGAGAACGGACAGCCTATGGTAGGAATCGTCTGGGAGAGGAGCGATGCGTATCAGGACGGCTTCAGGGGCGGCGATGTGATTATTGCCATCGACGGGATGCCCATCAGCACGGTTAGTGACTACCAGAACTATCCGCACCTCCCCAACCAGACGTGCACCTTCACCATCAGAAGTGACCAAGGCGAGAAGAAGGTCATCACGTCGAAGTGGTGATCTCGTCGACGCTAAAAAAAATACACTACAGGAGACATGACAGATCAGGAGATCATACAAGGACTGATTGAGAGGGACAACCGGGTGACGAGGGAGTTCTTCTTCGAGAAGTGCCGTCCCCTTTTCTGCAGCATCATCAACCTGGTGTTCGACTACGAGGTGGACTACGACGAGTTTGTCAACGAGCTGTATGTCTACCTCATGGAGAACGATGCACAGAAGCTCAGGAACTTCGAGTGTCGCAGCTCTGTGTATATGTGGCTGAAGGTGCTGGCCATCCGCTACTTCGTCAAGAAACGGAGTCGGATGATAGACATGAATTCCGGTCTCCCTCATTATGGTGAGCCGGAACTCGCAGCCGCCGAAAGGAAGGCCGACGTGGCGGAGGGAGACCTGGAGCGGCTGTTCTCCAAGATGCTTACGCCACGCTATGTCTACGTCATCAGGAAGCTCGTGCTGGAGGACCGGGAGCCGACAAGACTGGCCGACGAAATGGGAATAACGACAGCAAACCTGTACAACATAAAACGGCGTGCAATGGCTCAGCTGACACGGGTCGCACTAAACGACATTAATGAGTATGGCAAATAGAGACAACATATCCGACGAGCTGTTGGCGGCATTCCTGGAGGGAAATGTCGACAATGAAGAGATGGCCCGGGTGCTGAAGGCCGTTGGTAGAGATGAGGATTTGCAAGAGACGCTTGACATCGCCTTGCAGGTAGAGGAAGCTGAGGAGCTGCCTATGCTGCAAATGGCGGCGGAGGGCGGCAGGAACCTGTGTGACGTGCAGTGTGAGGCCTACGTGTTGAAACGTTTTGGCATAGATTGTAGTGTCGACGAGTTGCTGGAGGTTGCCAAGAAGAACCACTGGATTCAGTGGGAGGGAACCCCTCTGCGGTATATCGGTAACCTTTTGAAGGACAAAGGCTTGCTGGTGACTCGTAGTTACAAGGCAGCTGTAGAGGATATTGACCGTGCATTGAAGGACGGCAACGGGGTGATTGTGGCAGTAGACAGTGACAAGCTCTATCCCGAACGTCCTGACGAGGAGGATGCCACCAACCATGCCATCGTCGTGACGTCACTGGACGCCGAGAACGTCACTATTTTCGATCCCGGCAACACGGATGAAGTAGACATCCCACTGCCCCTGTTCATGGCGGCGTGGAGAGAGTCAATGTGTTATCTGGTGAAGGCCACGGATAAGAACTAATTCTTGTGCTTCACGATGATGTAGATGATGACGGGAGCACCCATGACGGGGGTGACGGCGTTGAGGGGGATGACACCTGACTCGCCCGGGAGGAAGCAGATGGCATTGCAGAGGAGGGCAATGACAGCGCCGCAGAGGATGGTGCCGGGCATGAGGATGCGGTGGTCGGCCTGACGGAAGAGCAGGTGGGCGATGTGTGGAACAGCCAATCCAATGAACATGATGGGGCCGCAGTAGGCGGTGGTGACAGCAGTGAGCAGGCCTGTGACGAGGAGCAGGTGGTCACGGACGCGATGGGTGTTGATGCCAAGGTTCTCAGCATACTGTTCGCCGAGGAGCAGGGCATTGAGGGGTTTCACCAGGAGCAGAGCGCCGAGGAGTCCGATGATGCAGAGGCTGGCGAAGAGGGGAACCTGACGCATGGGAACGCCGCCGAAGGAGCCCATGCCCCAGACCATGTAGGACTTCACACCTTCGTCGGTGGCGAAGAAGTTGAGCAGCGAGACGACGCTGTTGGCGATGTAGCCGATCATGATGCCGACGATGAGCAGCATGACGTTATTGCGCACGACGGTAGAGAACAGGAAGATAAGGCTCATGACGGCCATGGCGCCGACAAAGGCGGCGGCGAGGACGGCCATGAAGCCCGTGACACTGACGGAGCCGATGCTAAGGGAACCGCCCAGGCCAAGCATGACAAGGGCCACGCCGACGCCGGCACCGCTGTTGATACCGAAGATGCTGGGGCCTGCTAGGGGGTTCTTGAACGCCGTCTGGAGCATCAGACCGCTGACGGCCAGTGAGCCGCCGCAGAGCATGGCGGTGAGGGCCTGCGGCAGTCGGCTCTCCATGATGATGAATTGCCAGGAGGGACGGGCTGCCTCGTGACCTGTGACGATACTGACGACATCGCGGAGCGGTATGGACACCGACCCCACAGCGAGGTTGACGGCTAACAGCAGCAATGTCAGCACGCCCAGCATCAGACAAATTATCACGCCTCGTTTCATTTCTTGCATCGGACTTTTTTTTTGCATCGGACTTTACGGACTATCTCGAACTTCCCTATTGTCCGTGGCCAACTATTCGTCCTTGGCCAGTTTCTTATAATAACGCAGCGGGGGCAATCCTATTATATTGGGATGCAGAATTTGCAGGAAATCGCTGAGCAGACGGTCGGGGTGGAAGGGCGTCTCCTCGTAGAAATGCGACTGCTCGACATTGCAGCCGTAGACCTCGCGATTGCGGAAGGCGCGCAGCTGGCTGTAGCCATGATGGCCGGAGAGCAGTTCGCGGTAGTCCCAGTCGTGGTCGCTGGAGTAGCGGAGCATCCACACGTCGGCCTCGCCGCCACGCTCGAGCACCGTTTCGAAGGGCAGTGCCAGCGAGCCGCTCTGCGTGTTGTCAGCCCAGGGGTACTGAGCGCCAGCGTCTTGGAGCATCTGTCCGATGGTGCTGCGACCACCAGGCATGTACCACACGGAGCCCGTCACTTTGTCGACGATGACGGAACGCCCCTTTCCAGCTTCTTCCGCTTGCTGTTTCAATGCCGTGTAGCTGCTGTCTACCTGACAGAAGAGGCTGTCGGCCTGCTGGCCTGCACCGAAGAGCAGACCGTAAAAGCGCATCCACTCGGCACGTGCCAGTGGTGACGTCTCCATGTACTCGGCACACTCGATGAGGGGAATGCCGATTTCCTCGGTCTTGCCGTAGCCTCCGCTGTTCTCAAAAGGCGAGAGCATAATGACCTCGGGCTTGACGTCCATGATTTTCTCGACGACGGGGTTCAGACCGTTACCGCAGTCGACGATACGTCCCTTCCGTATCTGCTCCTGGATAAAAGGTACCTTGATGTACTTCGAGTCGGCAACGCCCACGATGCGGTCGCCCAGTCCTAGCTCGGTAAGCAGGGCGCAGTGAACGGTCGTGAAGACGGCGGCACGGCGGATGGGCACTTCAATGACAGTGCCGTTGAGGGGGGGACGGGGAAGCGGGGGAGCGGAGGAGCGAGGGACGAGGATATAGCGGTGTAGCAGCTTATCCTCCTTCCACGGATTCTTGATGGTAGCCTCCGTGTAGCCATCGTGCTCGACGATGGTGAGCAACGAGGCATAGTGGAAAGCAAGGCTGTCGCCCGCTGTCTGTGGCTCCGACACAGTACGGCGGCCACAGGACAGAAGGACGACAGCGAAACAACTATATAATAAAAGACGTCGCATTTATTTGTATTCTACGGCAGTGTTTGCAATAATAGCGCATGGACCTACCCAGCAGTTAAATTTGCTAACGAAAGTTCCGTCTGCTTTATACTGTTTTACGTAGCCAGGAGTCTTGTAGCTTGCTTTTCCAGTATCAGCATCCTTGGAATTTGAAGCGATAAAGATATTGCCATTGACGGGATCAATACCAATGGTGTTAGGATATTCAACATCTTCACTGGGTGTAAAGGCCTTTGTTGTGTTGCTAGCAACATCATAGATTGCATACGATGTACTGCCGACTCCATAAGGTGAATTGATGACATAGATTTTCTTGCCGTCGGAGCACATGGCGGTAGCGTCAACAACCTTAGTAACCTGTCCGTCTGCCGTGACCTTACGTACGCCAGCATTTTCCTGAGCATAAGGAGGTGTTGCTCCATAGGCACCTGAGTCCAGATAGTACAGGTTGCCATTGATGGCTACAGCAGCTACAGGATTAATGATGTCTGCGTGAGATATCTTTGTCTCAGCACCTGTTGAAAGATTGATTTTCGAAATGGAGGCATTCCCCATGCTATAGTTTGAATTAACCACATAGAGATCATTGCCCACAATAGCCAAGCCCTCAGGATATCCGCCTACAGCATAGGTCGCTTTTAGCTGATAAGTTTCAGCATCAATAACGGCTACAGAACCGTTGCCAGTGATAGTATAAGATGCCCAGTCTGCATTTGATGTTCCATAGTTCGATACATAGATATTGCCATCCTGTGCTATGATGTGACGCGGGTGAGCTCCCTGCCCGTCAGCCATCATATCTTTGAGTTTAATCTGCTTGACAGACGTCATGTCTTTCTTGTTTACAACCTCAATAGTGTTCTCGTTGTCTACAACGATATACATCTTGTCACCATACACTAAGGCATCGTTGACGGTCAGACCGAGCTCACGGCCGTTGACTGCTTTGAAAGCCTGGGGGGTAGCCGTCGAAGTTGCGTAATCAAAATAAGTCAGACCTCCGTTGATAGGTGTTGACATGTTACCAGAACAGACAACAAAAACGCCATTACTGACTTCCACCTCTTGGGGCTCATAAGGTGTTTCATCATCATCACTACATGCAGTCATCAGGCTCATACCCATGACCAGTACTGCGAAACTTAAAAGATACTTTTTCATGTTGTTTGTTTTTTAAAAATGGTATTTAATAGAAAATTGATAACTTCTGCGTGGCATTGGATAATGACTCACTATCTCATACTGCTGATTGAATATGTTTCTAATGTCAGCACGTACCTCAAACAAGTGACGGTTCCACTGCCAATGGCGCCAACAAGTCAGACCAAAATCTTGATAACCTTTAACAAGTGTACCCTCCAGATGTTCATTGGTAGCCCACCTGTTACTGACAAAGGTACCATGCAAACTCGTGTTCAGCCAAGGATTCTCATAACTAAAAGACACACTACCAACATGTTCAGGATAGTATGCAATCTGTTTTCGATAGTTAGGAGATTCAGGATTGCTGCGATTTTCCACCTGCTGGTAAGTATAGTTGCCAGATGCTGTCAACTCATGACGAGGAGCTAACGTCAAAGTGGCAGAGGCGGTAGCATCTAGTCCGTAGACTTCCACCTTCCCCACATTGATACACGTCCATACAAACATATTGTGTGGTACGGAGACTATCATGTCACGTACATGGTTGTAATATCCGTCAGCCGTCATCTTGAAAGACAGATGTTGCATAAGATTGGTATGCCATGTCAGCCCCACATTCATTTGGTCTGTTGTTTCAGGAAGAAGGTTGGCGCTACCATAGTGAAAATAATAGCTTTCATTAAATGTAGGAGAACGGAAGATATTTTTATATGAGACACGTCCATACAAATCCTGTTCGGTGAAAAACTTATAGGAAAATGACAATGAAGGTGACAAACGTCGAATGTTGTGGGCACTCTTACCTTCCTTGGCATCATTGAGATAAAGTGAGTGCAGCAGCCGGGCCAACATAGTCAGCCGACCATTATGATATTTAGTTGTAGCACTTTGAAGTAGAGTATAACGCCACGGATGAATAATTTGTCCTGTATTACTGTTAAGCGAGTTGTAGGCGTAGTCTACGGAATAATTAAATGCCCAATGATTGTTTGGAGTATATAATAGCTGAGCTGTTCCCATCGCCTCATGCTGCCAATAGTCAGACTCACTGGTACTGCCAAAGTAGGCTCCATTCTTGTAAATGGAGACCGCCCAATTGTATTTGGTGGAAATCTTCAATGCCCACCCGCTGTTATTTCTCGTTTGGTATTGTAACTGTCCGAAAGCATTGCGGTCTCGTAACGTTTCATTACTTTCATTTGTATAATAACGTACTTGCCCAGGTAGCTGACGGTCATTATCATAATAGTATAATTTACCGCTCATCCTGTTCTTTTTGTTGATATCCCAAAGAAAACTCATTTCTCCATGTCCGCTATTCATACGGCTATTGTTACGCCTTTCTTCTGTAACGATAGTTACGTTACGCAACGTATATGGATAATCGTTTTTCGCATAGGTATATTCGCCTACCACAGATAGCGACAGTTTATTGCTGAGATTCTGTTCATAGCGAACAAACGGACTAACATAGCCGAAGGAACCCATCTTCAACTGTGTCGCCAGATGAGGCTTTCGATCTTCAGAAGGCATACGTAGCGTCTCAATGTGAAGCACCGCAGGCGTAGAAGCTTGGCGGGCTGGGATAAAGATGTCGTCATTGTCGCCCACTACCAATGATAGATTATCGACGTTGTCGAGCGAGTAGCGTGAGAGGTCTATCTCGCCACTCTGACACTCTGAGAGCATCACACCGTCGTACGAGACGCCCGTATGCTTAGCGCCAAAACCGCGCACCGACACCGTCTTCATGCCACCTGCACCGCCGTAGTCGCGCAGGGTGATGCCTGGCAGACGGTGCAGCGCATCGGTCATGTCGACAACCCCCTGGGTGAGCATATCGTGACGGTCGAGTACGTGCATCGGCGCGGTACTCTTCAAGGCGTGGCTGTGACGGGTCTCCGTCACCGTCACCTCGCGTAGCGTGTCATTCAGTGTGGTTTGTGCCGCCAGCTGACTGATAGCAGCCAACAGCCAACAGCTAATGGTTATGGTTCTTTTCCTTCTCATCTTTCCGATACGCCTGTTCCTGGGCGTACGTATAAATATATAGCAGGCTCGACACAAAACGTCAAGCCCTGCCAGCGCTCGGCATCGCTGAAGCAAGCTTCGCTCTGCTCACGCTTAGGCAGGTCTTCTGACTTTCCCCAGCCTGCTTTACCTTCCCGACAACTTCAACTCTTCAATTCTTAACTTCGTTGACTTTTGTCACGACTCGACCAAACAAGCAAGCTTGATGGTTCTCGCTGCTCCAAAACTTCAATTCTTGAGTTGTTATCGTCAGTGGCGTTATACAAGCAGGCCTCTTAAAAACGGGGATCACAGCTGCAGGTACAGTTCCGGACTCTCACCGGATTCCCTTTCGTCGAGATGTCATGCGGACACCTGACTACCTTTCGGGTGGCAAAGGTACTGTAATTTTTCGATTATGCGAAGAGAATGACAAAATTTTTATTTTTGAGCATGAGAAATATTCAAAAAAATGTGTAAATATCATTCTTTGAGACGAAAAATGTTATATCTTTGCACACGAAAACCAATCTAAGATAAGAAGACGTGAAGAAGACGGTATTGATGATAGTCGGGGCTGTCCTGTTGGGTGGATGTTCGCAGAAAGGCGGACAGCCGCAAGCCGAAAGCGGGCAGGAGGGCGTGACCGATTCTGTGATAAAGATTTCGGTGAAGTATGCTACGGGATTTAGCGTACGCGACTCAGCCACGATGCGCCTGGTTGACGTTGGCGACAGGTATCATTTTGCCTTGACAAAGACTGACGTGGCTGTGCCTGATGGCTATACCAGGATTATAGTGCCTGTTGAACGTACAATCTGTATGACGGCCTTGCAACTGTCGAACTTCACCGCGCTCGACGCCCATGACGTGGTGAAGGGCCTGACGGGAACGAAGAACCTGTTCAATAAGGACATCCTGGCACGAGTGAAGGACGGACGCATCGTGAAGATTGGCATGGAGGGCAACTTCGACACGGAGATGGTTCTGGCGGCCAATCCCGACGTCATCTTTATCTCGCCCTCGAAGCGTGGCGGCTACGATGCCATTCGCGAGACGGGTATCACGCTGGTGCCCCATCTGGGCTACAAGGAACTCGACCCCCTGGGGCAGGCTGAGTGGGTGAAGTTCGTTGGGATGTTTATTGGTAAGGAACGCGAGGCCAACGAGGTGTTTGCCGGCATCGAGAGCCGTTACAACGGGCTGAAGGAGAAGGCTGCCGCCGTGACGACGCGTCCGACGGTGCTCAGTGGCGAGATGCACTACGGCAACTGGCACGCCGTGGGTGGCAGGAACTACCTGGCACAAATCTTCCGTGATGCCGGTGCCGACTACGTCATCAATGACGAGGAGACCAGCGGCGAGGACTTGGAGTTCGAGAAGATGTATGCGCTGGCGGCGAAGGCCGACTACTGGCGTATTCTGAACAGCTATCCCGGTGAGTTCTCGTACGAGGCGCTGAAGGCGTCGGAACCGCGCAACGAGTTGTTCAAGGCCTACAAGGAGCGGAAGGTCATTTACTGTAACATGAAGCAGACGCCGTACTACGAGATTTCGCCCGTGGAACCCGACTTGCTGTTGAAGGACTTTGTCGCCATCTTCCATCCGGAGTTGGTGGAGGAGGATTATAAGCCCACGTTCTATTATCTGCTGAAATGAAGAACGTCTCGAAAATCCTCATACTGTTCATGGCCATCATCGTGCTGGTGGTTGTCAATCTGCTCATCGGCTCCGTCAGGATTCCTGTGGCGGATATCTGTAGCATCCTGACAGGCGATAGCTCGAACGAGATATGGACGAATATAGTCTGGAAGTCGCGACTGCCGCAGGCGCTCACCGCCATCGTCGCGGGAGCAGGTCTTGCTGTTAGTGGTCTGCAAATGCAGACGGTGTTTCGTAACCCCTTGGCAGGCCCGTCGGTACTGGGCATCTCAAATGGTTCGGCACTGGGTGTGGCCTTCGTGGTGCTACTGTCGGGCAGGATAGGTGGTGTGGCGCTGAGTCGTCTGGGCTATCTCGGCGATGCTGCTATGTCGATAGCTGCCATTGTCGGTGCGCTGGCAGTGATGCTGCTCATCGTGTGGATAGCGCAGAAGGTGAGGGGCAACGTCACGCTATTAATAATAGGTGTGATGATAGGCTATCTGGCCAACGCCATCATCGGCGTGCTGAAGTTCCTCAGTCCCGAGGAGGACGTGAAGGCGTTTGTCGTCTGGGGTCTCGGCTCGTTCTCGAGGGTGTCGGGCGACGAGATGGTGCTTTTCGTTGTGCTGATGTGTGTGCTGCTGCCGCTGGCCTTCTTGTTGGTGAAACCTATGAACCTGCTACTGTTAGGAGAACGCTATGCCGCCAACCTTGGTTTGAATATCCGTCGTGCCCGTATGCTGGTCATCGTCTCCAGCGGTGTGCTCGTTGCCATCGTCACAGCCTACTGCGGCCCCATCATGTTTGTTGGCTTGGCAGTGCCGCATCTGGCACGTGCCATTTTCCGTAGTTCCGACCATCGCATACTGATGCCTGGCACGGCCCTTTGTGGCGCTGTCCTCGCACTGCTGTGCAACCTCCTCGCCCGAATGCCAGGTTTCGAGGGAGCCTTGCCCGTGAACAGCGTGACGGCACTCGTCGGTGCCCCCGTCATTGCCACCGTCCTCTTCCGTCGGCGCAAGGACGATGTGAAAGAATAGAAGTAATCTTATTCAACTTTCGTATGTTTGAAAACGACCACGAATTTTTTACGACCACGAATTTCACGAATTAAACGAATTAAATGTTTTAACGACTACGAATTAAACGAATTAAACGAATTAAATAGAGCGCAGCTAATTGACTTTCCCTTCGGTCGTCGACCGTTGGTTCGTGAAAATCGGAATCAATTCGTAATAACCGGCGCAGCAAAATTCGTTAAATTCGTAGTCAAAAAAGACATCTGTGAAATTCGTAGTCAAAAAAAGTACTTCAGAAACTTGTATAATCTCATTATTTGTAAATGTTCCCCTCGTCATCGATGAGGAGGATGGTCAGCGTGCCGTTAGGCAGTAGCTGACGACAATGTTCTGCGCAGTGGTGGATGATGGTACTGGCGAAGATGTTAAGTTTTCCTTTAGGCAAACGCTCCCAAATCTCTCGTGCTAAGGTAATTTCGTAGATATCTATACTACAGCCTGCCTCGTTGAGTAGTTGGCGAATGAAGTCCTTGTCCATCGTGGAACGACGGCTGTGGGTGTCGAGATGACCTTGAGCCAGTTTCACGGCCTTACCGAGCATGACGCCGAGGGTGACAGCCTTGAAACCGAGCTCGTCGGCTATCTTCAGCGTCTCGCCGATATAGTTGCCGTACTCCACAAACGCCTGTTGGGGCAGGGTGGGATAGAGTGCCTTGACAAAGCGCTCGCTCTTGCCGCCGCTATTGATGACGACGCGATCAGAGCCAGAGGCCAGTGCCACCGTCATACACTTTCGGATGCTGTCGATGAAAGCCTCCTCCGAGAAAGGCTTCACGATGCCTGAGACGCCGATGATGGAGATGCCGCCCTCAATACCCAAACGGGGGTTGAAGGTGCGACGGGCAATCTCTGCGCCGTTGGGAACAGAGATGGTGGTGGAGAGTGAATGGTGGATGGTGGATGGTGGAGAGAGAATAGCCTGAAGGTTGTTCCTGATCATCTCGCGGGGCGCCTTGTTGATGGCTGGTGAGCCCGGAGGATAGTCGAAGCCGGGGAGCGTGAAACGTCCGACGCCCTCGCCACCGAGGATCTCGAAAGTATCAGCAGGTTCCACTTTTGCCCGTATTTCGAGTCCATTTGTCACGTCAGGGTCGTCGCCAGCCTCCTTGATGCAGTAGGCATAGCCGTCGCCATAGCCCACAGACACCATGATCGTCTCGCCGTTAGGGAGAATGACGGGGACTTCCGAAGGGGTCTCGTTCTTTAGCTGTCGCATTGTTGCTGCCACAGCCGCCGCCGTTGCACAGGTGCCTGTCGTCAGACCGCTGTGCAGGGGAAAGAACTCTGGTAGCAGCTGCTCCACAGCGCGCCGCAAGCCGTATGGGCCGTTGACGAGACGGAGCACCTCTCTTGATTCAGGTCGCTTTAGGGCGATAATCCTCATACCTCGTGCCTTCGCTGCCTCCACTTTCTCAGAAAAACCGCCAGAGAGACCGCTTTCCTTCAGCAGAATGGCATCAGCGTTGACGGGAATGTCGTTGGGGTCGTCATAGAAGCAGAGCTGGTCGGCCGACGCTCCTTGCTCATAGGCCATCAGGAGACTACTCTCGCGATTCAGTATACGATAATAGACTTTGACGTTTTCCGTCTCCAACCATTTCAGATAGCTAATGCTCTGAACGCCCGTTGTGGCCAATAAGGAGGAGTGGGGAGGAAGGAGAGAGGAGAGTTCAATATAGTCGTCAATCCACGTGATGCTGGGGTCGCGAGGGGGATAGATGCGGTCGTAACGGATGATGGGGATGTTTAGTCGTTCGGAGACCACGGCGATTGTCTCATGGAGTCTTGAGGCAAAGGGATGGGCGGCATCCACGATGAGGCGGATATCCTGCTGTCGGCAGAACGTCTGCATCACCTCGGCATCGAGGGCTCCGTCGATACGCTGCCCATGATGCAGGGTGATGTCCTGCTCGCCCGTCTTCGTGCTGTAGAAGTAGGCGTTGCCAGCCTCTTCCAGCACTTCCACGGCCTTTCGGCCTTCCGTTGTTCCTCCGAATACTAGAATCATCGCATTCTTTTGGTGCAAAGATAGGTAAT
>Ga0310786_10001275_pt1 | contig 40443 bp, 34 predicted proteins | sample AusTroGonzalo_MG_FD_203881 | JGI IMG/M metagenome (GOLD analysis project Ga0310786, IMG submission 203881) | Bovine rumen microbial communities from tropical cattle in Woodstock, Queensland, Australia - Gonzalo_03 (v2) (version 2) | ecosystem: Host-associated > Mammals > Digestive system >... | reverse complement strand
GCAACTTTGCCGATGCACCAGCATAGGAGCATATTGAACTTTACCCCTCGCCGCCGACTTACCTTACGAAGTCGCGTCACATCGAACGTCTTCGTGAGCGTCACCATCGGCATGAGCGACTTCATCCACAGTTCGAATGCCTGCGCCCGACTAGTGTCCTTGGGATCGATTTCCTGTTTCATCTTTTCTCTTCTATGGGTATCATCACGCCGCACTGGTAATCGGGTGATTCAATGTTGGTGCCATTGTACCATTCCATCGTCATGGCGTTGTTGGGACAACGGAATTCCGGGTGCTGGGGCAGCCACTCCTTATAGAACTTCTGGTACTGCTGCTGGAATGCTTTCATGCCGCCCTCGAAATGAACCTTCAGCCACTTGTCGCTGCGAATGGGGAAGAGTTGCATACCCTCAGGCACGCAGCCACCCTTGTAAATACCACCAATCACGTAGGTGAAGGTCTTGCTGCTGCAAGCGCCAAAATTCATCTCCGCACAGGTCATGCAGTTGTGGTTAGGGATGTCGCAGGTACAAAGTCCGAATTCGCCGACGCCGTTATCGATGGCCGCTTGTTGAAAGGCATCTGGCGTCTTGTGCTCCATAAACACAGGCTTGACGATTCTTTCCACATACTCGCCCCAAAACTTAGGGCACTCTTCCTGTCCCTTGCAGAATTCTATTTCCTTGGCCATGCCGATAATCTGTACATCGGCCAATGTAATAATCTCGTGTTTCATCTTTCTTATGTTTAATTGTATTTGTATTCAAAAAAATAGAAGTCCGTCCAGCCGGTGTTCTCAGCGTAGAGGTGCTGCTTGCCGCGATACTCGAAGCCGAGGCTCTCGTAGAGCCTGTGGGCAGGCGTGTTCGAGGCAAGGGCATCGAGGCGGATGGCCTGCATGCCTTTGCTGCTGGCGAGACGGATGGCCTCGCGTATCATCTCCGAGCCGATGCCACAGCCCTGCGCGTCGGGACTGACGGCGAGAATATGAATTACAGCCACCTGGTCGTCAGCCACTTGCTCAGTCCAGTTGATGGCGTGATAGTCCTCCCCCTGATACATTGTGACAGCCATCGCGCCGATGATGGTATCGTTTTCTCTATACAGATACATGCTCCCCTCGTTGATATAGGCACGGATGCCTTCAACCGTCGGATGCTTCCCTTTGCTCCATCGGGCGTATGTCGCCATCTCTGGCGTGCGCTCCGTCACATCATCGTAGAAAGCGATGATGGCGTCAAAGTCGTTTTGTGTTGCTACGTCTAATCTCATAATTAATCTGTTGCTAATGCTATTTTCATCTGTACTCTATTAGTTTCTTCACCTCGCAGCCTTTACTTTCGTAATAGGCGAACATCTCTGGGAGCTTCTTCAGATCATAACTGGTGACACAGTCTGAGAGAACATGCACCGTGTATCCAGCTTTGGCCATATTGAAACACGTTGATTTCACGCAGCCCGTAGCATCAGCACCTGCCACGTAAAACTCATTGATGCCGTTCGCCGTGATGAAAGCAGAAAACGCCTCGCTGGTAAGGGCATTGCTCTTCGTCTTCACGAAGACATTATCCGAAACGACCTTCATCTCAGGCACCAGTTCCTCACCCTTACTACCAGGCTTGAACGTTCGCGTAGCAGCCGTAATGTTATTATGCTTGATATATACAACCAGTATTCCCTCTGCCACAGCCCATTCGATGGCGGCATTGATATTGCCTATGATGTCCCGATAGTGCTTGGTGATGTCGTTCTGGATGTCGATAACGACAAGTGCTTTATTGTTCATCATTTACTCAATCACAAAACTACGTGGATAGAAATCACTATAGAAACGGCCATCGGTGGCGGTGAACTTCAACACGCAGTAGTTCGGGTCGGTCACACCGCCGGGGTAATACTGCTCATCGCCATCGCGCCAAATCATCTCCTTACTCTTGGCATCCGTCAGTACCTCCATCGTACCACGCAACATCATACCTTTGAAACCTTTGGCATCACAGAAATAGATACTGGCCTTGGGGTTAGCCTTGTATTGGGCCACACGTATTGAGAATGTGTTGGTTGTAAAGTAGAAGGTTTTGATTCCCTCACGTTTACGTGGCTTCAACATGGCCTTGATCCAAGGAAAACCTTCTTGGTCTACTGACGAGATATAAGCGATGGGCTGTTTGTCGGCCATCTGTGCAATGAGTTCTTTAATGCCGGCTAAAGCGGGGTTCGCATTCATAGCTTCATTGTTATTCACATCCAGTGTTTGGCGCCAACGCTTAAGCTGGGGAAAGTACGTTTTCATCATGCCGATGTACTCCTCTTTGGTGATAGGTTTTTCTAACCCTTCATTTACAGCATTCACAAACTGAGCACAATGCTCAATCATCTCTTCCATCGTACAATCCTGCAAGAACTGGCCGTCCTTGTAGCAGTACATGCAGTAATCTTCGTTCTTACTTCCGTCGGCATTCGTACCGAGGACTATTTCTGTGAGCGGCATGCCGCAGCTCTGGCAAAATTTCTGTTTCATAATATCTTTATTTGTTACCATAATTCTCAAGTATATATCTCCACAAAGCCTCCTTGTCGTCGAGGTTGATCTTGACATCTGGCTCCATGCATTCGTCGTCCACCGTAACGACATCTGGACGGGCGAAGAACTTGCAGGAGATACTGCCCAGGACATCGGTATTTGGAAGACGATAGGGTAGGACTTCGCCATAGTGAGAAGGCCTGAAGGTGGAGGTAGTGCCAATGATGGTGCCGATATGGTTGTCGCGGGCCAGGGTAAAGAGCATACCCGCACTACTGAAAGTGCGTTTGCCCATGACGAAGACCACCTGGCCTTCAAATAGTTTCGGCTGCTGGAAATCTGCTGGAATCTTTGGCGTTGGCATCTGATAGAGTTCGTTCTTGTGGCCGTTGTCCTCCCAACTTTTCTTGGCTATGGCTATTCTTGGGTTATAGGCAGCCATGAGGTCAGAGAAACGGAGATAGGTGGTGAAGTGCTTCATCTTACCCACGGGATAGAGATGCACGAGTAGCTCATCGCAGAGCTGGCTGCTGCCGCCGTTGTTATACTGCGCATCCACAATCAGTGTCTTTATGCCGTCCTCGTCCATCTTGGCGAACATATCATCGAGGAACTTAGCGAAGGGATAGTCCTTCGCATTCACGCACTGGTTGAACTGCAGATAGCAGATGCTTTGGTCCGGGAATAGCTGATAGTCGTAGTTGGAATCATGGCGGCGCATGATATGTTCTCTGTCGATAGGACTGGGGACATCAGCCGTCTCGTCTTTCTTGTTCACTTTCTGCTTACTCTCCTGCATGCGCTTCATCGTCGTGAGGTCCGTATGCTTGTCGTGGAGCGGTCCTAACACATCAATGAGAGCATCGGCAAAGGCCTCGTCAGTCTCCATGTTTTTGCACTTTTCCAGGAGATCCTGTTTTTTGGCAAACCACTCAGCGCGCCGTTCTTCCTTAATATAATAAGGATGGGTATCTGCCACCATATCCATAAAGAGGATGGCATCCTTCTGATACTTGTTTCCAGTCTGGTATTCTGCCGTTGTCTGATAGGCAGAATCGTTAAGCGCCTTGAACTTGCTCACATCCTGGGCTTGCGTTGTCAGACATCCTCCAATGAGGAGAAGCAATGTGCACAATAAATTCATCATTTCCTTTTTCATTTTTGTTATTTTTTGACGCTGCAAAAGTACACATAGTTAGAGACAGTACCAAATTTCTGGGATAAACTGCACTGATTTGTGACGAATGGACAGACAAAGACAATAATCAATGGACTGACGATAGCCAATGTTCAATGTTTTGAAATGCGTATTAAATTGCGTATAGGCGCACAGTCGTTTGCGTATAGGCACGCAATCGTTTGGGTATAGGCGAACGATAGTTTGATACGGGCTTTCTCCCTGTTATCCTTAGGCTTTTCCTCTGCAAGCCTTAATGCTTCCCCCTGCGAGACCTAATGTCCACGGTCACGGTCACAGCTGTGACCATGTGACCAATCCAACAATATGGAACGATCAGGACGAATTATTACTCTATTGGTATCTGAATTACCGACAGCCATTTCTCTGAGTCTTCCTGGTTCCAGGCTCCGTCGATGTAGCAGGTGCGATGCTGGCCTATGACCTTATAGCCGTGTTCCTCGATGTAGCGGAAGGCCTCGGTGAACGACTCGTAGAAGCGTTCGTAGGGACCGATGTGCTTCATGCAGAGGGCGCGGGGTACGGCGGGCAGGCGTTTGAACTGGATGATGGCGCTGTCCTGGCCCATCTCCTCCACCTGCTCACAATACTCGATGTCGATGTCTGTCGGCGTGTACTCCTTGTTGTTCTCGACAGTAAAACAGTAGCCCGGCGGCGGACATTTGCAGCCGAGGCGCTGCATTTCGGGGCCGATTTTCTCGACACACAGTGGGCCGAGGGCGGCGTAGTTGGGGATGACTTCACGATGGCTTGCCACGATGATTTCGGGCAGCGATTGAATGCTAAATTTTTCCATTGTCTTCATTTCTTTGCGAGCGTTCCTCCAGTCGAGCAGTTGGTTGCGACGGGCTATCAGTGCCTTCAGCTGTGCTTCCGTTTCCCTAATCTTTTCGGTCATCTGGTGGATGGTCGGCGTGTGAGAACCATCGTCGAACAGGTCCTTGATTTCGTCCAGCGAGAAGCCGAGCCGTTGCAGGTCGCGAATGTCCTTCAACTGTTGCATCTGGTCGATGCTGTAATAGCGGTAGCCAGTCCACTCGTCCACCTCGTCAGGCGCGAGTAGTCCCTTCTGTTCGTAGTGACGCAGGGTCTTTACAGTCACCTGCATTAACTGGGAGAACTCTCCGATTTTTAACCTTGTTTTCTTACTCATATCGCGCGATTGTTTTTGCTAAGCGACTGCGAAGTTAAGTTATGACCTTAGGGACGAGTCAAGAGAAATGAAGATTTTAACATGGATTTAACACATCGTTCTTATATAATGCCCCTCATGAATTGCGGCAAAAGTGGCGACAGAGGCTACAATGGCGATGGGGATGATTGACCATACTGTCATTGGGAGTGCAATGAAGAGCAGGAATCCCGTTGCCTTGTTCGCGAGGGTGTGAGGGAAACAGCAGTGCCCGTACATCACAAGGGCTGATATTTGATTCACGACTTTAATCGCGACAATTACTCCTGCCCACAACCATAGCCATTGCGGCAGGTCGAGTATCGGCAAGAGTTTCAATGCACAACAAGCTACGAAACAGATGTCAGCCACGCTATCCAGCAATGCTCCCTTCTTGGTAACACACTTTAGTTTCCGAGCCAGCCATCCGTCGGCTATGTCGCTAATGCCGCAGAGACCATAGATTATCCAATATGCCACACTCGTCACATCACAAAGGAGCAAACCTAAAGAGCCTGCAATCCTTAGCAGAGTTATGTTGTTCGGCAACTGTTTCATTTCCATTTCATTATCCATGGAACTTACCACTGAGAATCTTTTTGCGCAGACACTTTACGGCAGGCTTGTAATAGTCTATCTCCATCGCTTCGAGGGTGCGCTTCAGTTCGTCCATCAATTCTGGGTAAAAGGTACACATCCGATAAGCGAGCCCCTCACCACCCGATAGTCAGAATCGAAAACATACTGTTGTGCAAAACCAAGGAAATCGCCCTCAGCTCTAACTTCCTGATATATCTCCTGCGCTCTGCCCTCAGAAAAAGTCTGCCTCAATCTCTCGTTCGTAATCATAATACTTTCTTTGCCCCTGGAATCATCCTTACCAACCAAGTGAGAATAAATGAACAGATGGTGGTAATCATGCCGATGAACATAAACTTTCCAAAGGCTCCCATCCGGATGCCATCGGTGGCATATTGCAGAACTATCATCAGCAGCAGATGGAAGATATAGGCGCCATACGACTGAGCGGCGCACCATCTCCAGAACTTGCTGTCCCAATTGCCATACTCGCGGAACAGCCAGAGCAGTCCGAAACAGATAAACACGCACAAGAGCGATTCGTAGATGCCAAACCACTCAGCAACGAAAGCGTTCCATGCTCCACCATCGCGAAGATAGATGCCTAATGCCAAGGCGCAGCCAATCGCAAGTGATATGGCTCCTGTGGTGTTACCCATCTTTTCGAGCCAGGCAAACCGACGTGCCAGAATGCCGATAACGAACATCATGACGTATTGCAGATAGTGGGCTGGCTCCATCGGCAGTGGGATGATGCCAAAGGGCCATATCCAATGATCCTGCGGACTGACCTGACGGATCAGATAGCTACCAATACCCATCACGCCGCCAAATATCAGTAGGCCGATGATGGTTGGCCTCGATGAGCACACGCCATTGATAGGTTTGCATATCTGTCGTATCAAGGCATAAATAAGACAGAACACCAGCAGACTCTCGATATACCACATGTGCGCAATCTCAGGCTTGCTTGATAAAACAGCTATCAGTCCACCCATCAACAATAGTGGGATTCCCAAGCGGATAAGTTTCTTCTGCACAAACACCTTTGCTCCCTGCTTATCAAAACTTGTGGGCACAAAGTAACCCGATATCAGGAAGAACAATCCCATAAAGAAGGCTGCATTGACTGAGAAAAAGTGCCATATCCAAGGCATAAATTCAGCTGGATTGCTGGGATGGTAAGGCCAGGCGCCACCATTGCCGTATGCCTGACCTGCGTGGTGGAATATCACCAGCACTGTCAGGCACACCTTCAGATTGTCCAGATATAGAAGCCGTTTCTTATTCATTTCTTCTATATTTCTAATCTCAACACTCTGATAGGTCTGTTCGCGCCTTTGTATTGTTTTTCATCTATGCAGGTTTCGCCTGTGGGAACGAAGCCACATTTCTCCATTACTCGGCCAGAGGCAGGATTGTCTAAGAAGTGGCCGCTGATAAGCGATTTGATATTTGTTGTCTCTCGGATATGGTCCAACATCAGCTGCAGTGCCTCCGTGCAGATGCCCTGATTCCAATAGGGCTTGGCCACCCAATAGCCAATGAGCGGCTCATCCTCGCGGGCCGGCAAATCACACTCACACGAAGGACCATAGCCCATAGCACCAATCGGTTGACCAGTCTCTTTCAGCACGATAGCCCAAGTGTGCAGCGCATCGTTGAACACAGTGCGGATAATCTCCAGACTTTCTTCCACACTCTGATGTGGTGCCCATCCGGCACGAGGACCGACATCCGGATCGGAAGCCCATTTGAATAGTGTCTCCGCGTCACTCTCGCGCCAAGGGCGCAATATGATTCTTCTGGTTTCCATAGAATTATTACGTTATCGATAGTGCTCGTTGAGAATCTTCTTGCAATTATTCAAAGCAGTCACAACTTCAATTAGTCCGAGTACAAAATACAGATTGCTCAACGCATTAAATCCAAACAGCCACCATTCCAAGGCGGTCCAAAGCATCAGGATGAGGCCGCAGGCAAGTAAGGCATTCGAAGCGAGACGATGCTTTTGGAAAAGCAGGTAGGAGGCTGCAAACTGCGTAAACCCAATCAAAGCGAGCAACACAATCCCCGAGGGAATGAAATCTTTGAAAAGCGCATTCCCCCAAGGCATCTTCGCCCTTGCATTTTCCAGAAACTCTGCTCCTCTCCACGTCTGGCCTGTGGGGTCTATCCACATCATCACTGCCCCCACTACAGCCCCAATACCTATAAACAACGTCAATATCTTCTGCAATCTGATCATTTTATCTTGTTTATAGTCTTTTGCAGTTCTTCCAAGAATCGTGTTGCTTGACTGCCATCCAACTGCACATGGTGGAATTGGAAGGAGATAGGGAGCTTTACGCTGAACCAACCCTTGTGGTAACGGCCCCAGGCAAGAAAAGGATTATTATAAATGCCGCTATACTGATTGACTATGCAATCGAGTTCAGTACCTGTGACTGCTGATGTGCCTAAGATCATGGCTTCTTCATCGCAGATCTCCTGACATGAGGTGCTACACTTAAGTGTAATGGCATCGTAGTCACGGCTAAACTGTTGAAGGTCATCATTATATGGTATGTCGCATGTGCTGATGCCACCTTTGGCATTGTCAACAATCACATTGATGGCCAGGCGGTCGAACTTATATAGTTTGCCTTCTTTGGCCAGCAGATAGAACTCGTCTATCTGACTGGCAGCACGCCCCATACACCAACAGAGAAGCATGTTGAACTTTAAGCCCTCCTTCTTACACCTCTTATATATAGTAGTCACGTCGAAGGTCTTGACAAGCGTCACCATTGGCATGGGCGATTTCATCCACAACTCGAATGCTTGTGCGCGCGTAGTTTCCTGCGGGTTGATTTCTTGTTTCATACTTTTACTCAATTACAAAACTTCTGGGATAGTAATATTAATATCGTTCCACAAAGTCACGCACCAATCGGAAGACAGGTTCGTAGCTGTCGAAAACGGCATTGTCGTAAGTATCGAAAATGGTATGATAGTATTGGTAGGCATCTCCTTCTTCATTCTCCAGGAAAATGCAAGGCACATGGCGCTTGGCAAAAGAGTAGTGGTCGCTGTTGGCGGCCAGGTCACCGCGATTCAGGGACTTGAAGTGATGTTTCTCGTTATTGATCTGCTCGAACAATGTAAAACCACGCATGCCCTCGTCGCTCACTTCACAATATTGTACAGGGTTGTTGTCGCCAATCATGTCGATGTTGAACAGATACTTAATCTGCTCCAACGGCACGAGGGGATGCTGGGCGTAGTATTCCGAACCGCGCAGGTTGGCATCTTCCCCCGAGAAGGCGATGAAATACATGTCGTAGGAAGGCCGATGCTTGGCATAGTAAGCTGCCAGTGTGACAATGGCGGCAGTGCCGGAAGCATTGTCGTTGGCTCCGGCATAATAGATTTTCTTGCCCAGATTGCCCAGATGGTCGTAATGGGCAGTAAATACATAGCAACTGTCGTGCCGCTCTCCCTCTACTTTGGCGATGACGTTGAAGCACTCATAATCCTTCAGGAACTTGTTGTCCACATTCAAGCGAACGTTTTTCACCCCCTTGATGGCTTCTGGCGTGATCCAGATGATAGGTTTGTCTACTACCCGATGGCCGTAGGCCTTGTAAAACTTGATGGGCGATGTCCAAGTGTAAAGAAGTCCGGCATTGGGCAATTCACCGTTTTTCTGCAAGCGCGAGAACGCATCGCTGTGCCGATAGGTGAACCAGAATTCGCAGGCTACTAAGCAGTTGGCATATTCAGGCTTTTTCAAGTCGGCAAACATCTTGTCGGCATCGAAGTGCAGCGTATCCACATGATAGACAGGAAACTCCCCCTTGACGCCTGGAGAGTATTCACGCATGGAGAAGTCCACGCCTGGCAGCAGTTTCTTGCTGTCGGCCCACATCTCCATCTTTCCACTGAAGGTGTTGATGTCCAGTTTGAATGGCTGGCAGACAACTTCATCCACCCCTGCCTTTTCAAATTCCTTTTGCAAGAATTTGCCAGCTTTGTTGGCTCCACCCTTGGCATAACCGCGACCTTGGTATTTGGCGGAACTCAGCTCTTTCACCATACGTTGGTAATGAGGCAAATCCTGTGCATAAAGTTGTGTTACAGTCATCGCCAGCAGCAACAAGAAAAATCTTTTCATTTTCTCCATCGTTTTAGCAGCGGGAAGAAACCCCGCATCATTTGTTTGTATTCTTCTTTTGTCATCGGCTGAGGCATCTGCTTGTTTACCTCATCTACAAACTGGGCGCAATGCTCAATCATCTCCTCCATCGTGAAGTCTTGCAAGAACTTTCCATCCTGATAGCAATACTGACAATAGCCGAAGTTGGTGCTACCATCGGCATTGGTACCACAGTCTTCGACACGCGTCAGTGGCATGCCACAACTCTGGCAGAACTGAGGGAGTTGACCTTCGGCAAAGGCTTTTTCCTTTTTGGCGAAAGTGGCTTCGTAAGCCTCAAAGGCTTCAGGATTCTCATCTGCTACAAAATAGCCTTTGGGCGGACAATAGGTAGCTTCCTCAATCCCGTTCTTTTTCAACCAGCCAGGGATAAGTTCTTGGGCAAGGAAGTAAGGAACCTCAGCCTCTTTGGGCTCTGCATGGTAATGGATGCCCAACTTGCTGGCAAGACCGAAGCCCGCGTGCTTGTAAAACTCAATGTTGCCCTCCATGCAAAGGAAACCGATGCCCATCTCACGTGCTTTGTCCAATGCATACTGAAGCAATTTCAAACCATAGCCCTTGCGCTTGTAGTCAGGGTGGATGCTGATGGGACCGAATGTCCAAGAAGGGTAGGGCGTTCCATCATCAAGCATAATCTCTGCCTTTGAAAACATCACATGGCCGATAATCTTTCCATCCTCCTCCATCACGAAGTCAAGTTCAGGGATGAAATCAGGGTTCGTTCTATACCGATGGAGCACGTAATGCTCTGTGCATCCAGGCCGATAGACGTTCCAGAATGCTTCACGTGTTAGGATCTCCACCTCACGATAGTCCTTGGGTTGTTCTAATCTGATGTTCATTCGTTATCTCCTTATATTCTTTTTCTGCAAAGATACTTATATTTTTTAAATTCTCAATTAAATCACATCCTCGCCTTTTGGTCTGCACCTGCACCCGTGCCACGATACTTGCTCTGGGCCGTGTTGAAACTATAGCGGATGGAGAACTTCACCTTTTGTGTATCCATCGTATTGGTCTGGGTGATGGTGTGGCTGCCAAAGTCGGAGTCCATATTAATAAGTGCCTTTCTTGCCAAATCGTGACCCTCCAATCGAAGCACCAGTGACTTGTCTTTCAGGAAGGTCTTCTGTACGGCTGCCGTGAGGTCAAAGTACCAATTGCGCATATATAGGTTCTGCATATAGCTCTTCGATTGGAGCAGACCGCCCAGTTCCAACTGCCAACCGTTTTTCAGCGTGAGGGTATTGAGCAGCTGCGCTACGAGCATCGGTTTGTCGTTGAACTTCCGTACCCTGATACCAGAAGTCTCGCGAGCATCATCCAAATGGATGGTGAGCCACTGCTTCTGCAAACCTATGGTATAGTTCATGGTCCAAGGACCGATGGTGGGAGTCAGGCTTACGTAGGTCACCAGCATGCGGTATGGGGTGTCTATGTTCCGAGGCTTTACCAGCACCACACCTTCCTCGTTGTAGGGTGATGACCACGTCATGATGGGGTCGTTGGTGCGTGAGTAGTTCACCATAAACATGAGGTACTTCCAGATGGCTGTAGCACTGATGTTGTGCGACAATTCTGGTTGCAGCTGTGCATTGCCACTCTGCCAGATATAGCGGCTGTTGTAGCGGATGGCACTCGAAAGATGCGCATAGTTGGGTCGGCTTATCTTGGCACTGTAGTTCAGCATCACCTGCATGTTGCCCACCTTGCCCGCATACGAGAAGGTAGGAAACCAGTTGCTGTAGTTGCGCGTCAGGTTGTTGATCGACATCAACCGGTCTTGGTAGTCATAGTGTACATGCTCATAGCGCACGCCGGCACTCAGCTGACCCACCTTGGGCAGATAGGCGGCATAGGTGGCAAAGCCTGCATAGCTGTCTTCTGTCACTTTGGCCTCCGAAGCAGGGATGCCGATACCGAAGATGGAATAGTTGTCCTTACGGCGGGAGAAGGTCTCTTCGGTTCCCACCTGCAGCTGTCCCTTCCAGATAGGATAGGAGAGGATGGCCTTGGCGGCATAGAGCCGGCTGGAGTTGTCACTCTCGCTATGGATATCCGTATTGTGGGTCATGGAGCTGATTTCCTTGGAAACCGACTCGGTGTAATCGTTTGTCCCGTAATAGTCCAGATTTATATCAATGCCCAACTTGCCGCCTATCGTACCGTTATAGTACATGTTAGCACCTATATTATAAGGAGTGTGGTTACCCATGGAATCGTCCGAAGTGGTGGCCAGTTTGTCTATTAGCACACCGTCTTCAAAGACATTGTCATCTACAACAGTAAGGACATCATGTCCCACTTTCGTGCCCCATTCCAGTTTACCACCCACAAAGTGGTTGTCGCCAATCTGCCAGTTTACACCCGCATTGCCATACAAGCTCTGTCCGATATATTCGGCCAGCAGACTTCCCTTGTTTTCAAACAGGTGCTTTCCATAGGTGGCTTTTTCCAAGTAGCTCTCTTGGCGGGAGGTGTTTCTGGCATAGTTCACACCGGCAAAGAGGTCCACTCCGCCTGTTCGGTAGTTTACATTCAGGGCACCGAAGGGGTCGTTGCCTTTACTCCAATGCAATGATTGGGCATCCGAGGCATCAATATTGAAGCCAAAGCCTTCACCCTGACGGCGGATGGTGCGTATGCGAACCACGCTGCGTACGGTAGCATCGTACTGGGCGCCTGGATTGGTAATCACTTCCACACTTTGTATCTCGTTACTTTGCAAACGGGTCAGCTCGCTGCTGTCAGTCACCTTGTGTCCGTTGATATACACCAAGGGAGCCCCTTTGCCTATGACTTCTATCCCGTTCTGCCCGTTGATGATACCAGGAGTCTTGGCCAGTACATCGTTGGCAGTACCCACGTTCTCCAACACTGAGCCGCGAATGTTGGTCTGCATACCCTCGCCTGTCAGCTTGGTTTTGGGCAACTCGCCTTTTACCACCACTTCGCCCAGCATCTGAGTGTCTTCCATCAACTGGATAGTCAGACCATCTACAGCTTTCACATATTTCGTGATATAACCCACACTTGACACTTGCAGCAGTCCTTCGTTCTGGGTAGTCACTATTTTATAGAATCCTTGCTCATCCGTCACTGCTCCCTGCACGAACGTAGAGTCGGGCAAAGCCAGCAACACTACATTTACATAGGGCAAGGGATTACCTTGTGCGTCCACCACTTTACCGCCAATATCGTGTGTCTTGGCAAATCCCGTCACAGTCATCATCATAACTGTCATCCATACAAACAATCTTTTACTCATCGCTTTCATAATTCTCAATTAACTTCGTTGATTCTCAATTAACTACGTTGATTTTCGTCGTCACTTCGGAAAAGATCAAGTAAACTTGGCTTTTCATTCGGTTTGCACGAGAATTTTCAATTCTCAATGTTCACACCTCCAAACACATTACTTGCCACAATATGTAGGGTAGGAACATCGGGGGTGGCACATCTCTTGGCCTTATTTCCCACTCCGCCGATAAAACTGCGGCTCTTCACCTCTATATTAATAGAGTCGGGAACAAACAACTCCACGCCGCCAAAACATGTGCAGATATCTATCTCCTCATCTTCGGTGATGGTAGCCTTACGCAGATCCATGCGGATACCGCCAAAGTTGGCTACCAGTCGGGCTCCGTGAAACGGCTCTCCATTAAACACGTACTCATCGCCCCCGAAGCTCGCAGAACAACTGATGCGCTTGCCGTCCTCGCCGAAGGGTAGGGGGCGACGCAACCATTGGTCACGGTCACTTCTGAAACCATCGATGATGAGCCAGAAACCTATGTACAACATTACACCGATTGCCAAATAGACCTCCCAAGGACTCGTTGACAACGATTCAAACCAGCTTAAATGCAAGAATCCCCACATAACAGCCAATTTCAGCAAGCAGGGTATCACGAGCAGGATGCCTACTATTCCTCTCAATTTCAGCAATAAATATTTGTTTTGTTTACCTTTCCTCAGGTCATCAATGATTAAACTGAAACCTACTATAAGTATTATTACTATGGAAAAATAAACGGCGTTGGAATCTTCTGATACCTTGTCAAGCCAACTCAGATGAATAATCCCCCACAGGGTAGCCAACTTGATTAAACTGGCCACTACGAGAATCGTTCCGATAATACCTTTTGTTTTCATAATACCTTATTTTTTGTAGTTAGACGAATGATTGCAGTAATAAGTTGCAGTGCCCACGGAAGGACTGCATTTTTTTTCTGAGGCAAAGGTAGAAAGGGCTATTTACACCTCCAAATAATTGGGACATACGGCAGGGGTATGTGACGAATGGCTGGTTTCTGGGACGAATGACGTGACGAATGGTGGAAATATTATAAATAAATACGTATATTTGTCCCCGTTATGAAAAAAGAAAAACTGGAAATACTCAAAGTTCGCGTCATCAGTTCGTTGTTTGTGGCGGTGGCGTTGGCGGTCTTCAAGTCCTTCGGACTGGCCGCTTGGCAGTGGCAAGCCTACATGCACCTATTTAATATATTCGTACTGGGTGTGATAGTTTGTTTGTTTACCGATTATGTGGTAAGCCATATAGGCCTCAAGAACATGACCAGCGCAGAGGATGCCGATATCATCATCCGTCGCAACCTATGGTTCCAGCTTATCAATACGCCCCTTATCGCCCTGATGATTTGCATTTACCGTCACTTCGTGCTTAGTGACAAAATTGAAGGTAACCAACTTTCATGGGGGAATTTTTTTGAAACACTTCTTATCATCGCTTTCTGCTCGTTTGCCATTGGTCTGTATTGGCGGTTCAAGTTCCGCAGTCAATACCTGGCAGCCGAATTGGAGGAAACCAAGTTGCTGAATGAACAGTTGAAGAAACTCCAGCAAGTAAACATGCCCTCAACGAAAGAGAACGATAATATTGAGGTATCAGCATTGCAGAACGTCACACAGGTGCAGCCCTTGTCCGCATCTCGCTTATCCGATCCCACACCCTCTACGATCACACTTACTGGCTCTACCAGTGAGACTATAAACTTGTTGGTGCCCAACCTGCTCTACGTGGAGGCGGTGGGCAACTATGTGAAGATCTTCCAGCTTCGTGAGGGTAAGGTACACAATGATATGCTTCGTGCCACCTCCAAGCAGATAGAAGACGACTTACGTCCCTATCCCATGGTGGTGCGTTGCCATCGATCTTTTTTGGTCAACCTGGGACAAGTGGAGCAGATTGTCTCCAAATCGGGAGCCATGCAACTACTTATGAAGCATTGCCATGATTATCTGCCTGTCTCGCGCAGCAATACAACGCAGGTCAAGGAGGCACTCAAAATGACCACCTGTTGAAAACTCAAATATTCTTTCCATATTTTTTGTTTAAAAATCTTTTTTTGTCTAATTTTACGGCCAAGTTACAGAAAGAAGATTATGGATATGAAAAAACTTGTTTTGATAGGATTTCTTATGTTTCTGCTTTCCCCTTGTCAGGCTCAGCAGGTGATATACAACAACCTGGAAGACCTGTTGGCACAGAAGGGAGATACCGTGACGACTTTATCGGTGGCGAAGCGAACTCTCAACAATCTCTATATGAGCAACGGTGCCGATTACCGTATTGAATCTGAAGGTAATTCAGGCTTGAGCAAATTCATCAAAAACAGGGCTTATGCCGTGTTGATGGACAACGACCTGTATATCAACTGTAAATTCATACGTTATGAACGCTACCGCCTCGGTAATTGGTATGCTGCAGCCAAGCAGATCAATGGAGTGATTTATTTCGCAGCGCAGCCTGTTGGTCAGCGCGCTTCCAGTAAGATAAAGCCTGAAGGAACCACCAAACTTGGTGGAGCTGTGGGGGATGCCATTGCCGCCAGTGGACGTGTATATGACCGTGTGTATTACTACATCAATACTGAAACGGGTAGGGCGGAACTGGTTACTTCCGAAACCATGTACTCGTTGCTGACGGACAAACCTCAGCTGATGGAGGAATACAAGCAGGAAGAAAGCGAAAGTGCTGATGTGATTGAAAAGTATTTGTCTGCCATCCACTAATACAAGTCTGATTATGGCTATGCACTCGACCAAATATGCCAACCGAGAGGAGTTGAAAGGACTCATTGTGGAGGTAGCAGTCAGGGAATTCACAAAGAAGGGCATTAAAAATGTCACGATGGATAAAATCTCTGCCTTATTAGGCATTTCCAAGCGTACCCTCTATGAGATTTTCCCCGACAAGGAGGACTTGTTGGTCAGTTGTGTGGCTTTTTCCGAGGAGCAAGCTCAGAAATACTTGCAGGGGGTATTGCCGAAAACTAAGAACGTGCTTGAGATGATATTGCTCATCTACCAGACTGCCATTACCCGCCTTCAAGCAGTCAACCCGTCATTCCTCGCTGAGCTTACCAAATATCCCAGGGCCTATAACCTTTACTTACAAAATAGGGAGGCCTCCTCAGCACGTGCGTTCCATTTCTTTCAGGACGGTGTTGGACAAGGCCTTTTCCGCCCCGATGTCAACTATAAGATTGTCAATAAACTATTGCGCGGGCAATTCAAATTGCTCTTGCACACAGATGTTTATCGCCTTTATCCGTTTTTAGACGTTCTCGAGTCCATTATCTTCACTTTCCTGCGAGGCATCTGCACGGAACAGGGCACTCAGATTCTCGATGAGTTTATTGAAGAACGCCGAAATGCAAGAAAGGAATGGCGGATTCATGAATAATACCTCCAACAGATTGAATAGAGTAGGGGTACTGATGGCCTTGGTCATCGGTACCTTGTTGCTGCTCCATTTCCTGCCACGCATGTCGTTGGGCAATCGCCCGTTGCGCCAGGTGGACATCCTTGCGGATGTTCGCCCAAAGGCTGTGGTCACTGAAACCGATAGCCTGGAGGTGGATACTTTGTTGCCACCGCCCTCCAAACCTGCCTTTGTGGATACCTGCAAGACGGGCATTACCTGTATCGAAGATTACGGCGATTCTACCCTGCGTGGCATGACTCCCTTCTACTTGGCGATGGATGAGCTGGTGGCGAACAATCGTCCGCTGCGTATCGCTTACTTCGGCGATTCATTTATCGAAGCTGATATTATGACTGCCGATTTGCGTCAGCAATTCCAAGAGACTTATGGTGGTCACGGAGTGGGATATGTCAATATCACTTCTTCCATCAGTGGCTATCGGACTTCTGTGAAACACCGCTTTGGTGGCTGGCGTTCTCATGCCCTTACCGACACTATCGGCTTTAACCGCCGTTTTCAGGATATTTCCAATCACTATTTCTTGGCAGGCAACGATGCATACGTTGATTATACGGGCGTGACCCAATACGCTCGCCTTGATACCTGCCAACAGGCTACCCTTTACTTTGTAAGTAAGGATTCCGTACATGTCACGGTAGCGGTGAATGGAGCGCAGGTCAAGACGCAGCATTTTGATTCCTTAGGCCGCATGCAGGCCATGCATGTGAAAGGGCGCATAGGAAGGGTGCGTTGGAATGTAGCTCCCTCCGATTCTTCGTTGTTCTACGGCGTTGCCCTTGATGATACGGTGGGCGTTTCGCTCGACAATTTCTCCCTGCGTGGCTCCTCAGGTCTCAATATCCGCTCTGTGCCCATGGCCACGCTCAAGCAATTTGCCCGCCTTCGTCCCTATGATCTCATCGTGCTGCAGTATGGGGTGAATGTCGCCACACAGCGAGGGGTGGATTACAGCAACTATATCAAGGGTATGCAGACCGTGATTCAGCACCTCAAGGAAGCTTTTCCCATGGCTGGCATTTTGGTGGTGGGAGTGGCCGACCGTGACTATGTGAACGACGAGGGCGAGGTGCTCACCATGCCAGGAATCCGCAACCTGGTGCGCTTCCAACAGCAGTTGGCTGCCGATGAGGGCGTGGCATTCTGGAATATGTGGGAGGCTATGGGGGGCAATGAGAGTATGAAACGATTGGTGGAACAGCGACCTTCTTTGGCGGCACTCGACTATACTCACCTCAATTTCCGAGGGGGCAAATACCTGGCTTCTCTCTTGTTTGAAGCCATGCAATATGGAAAGGAACGGTTTGACAGGAGGAGGGCGTATGAGGCGGAGTAGCTGGATTCTGCTGTTGGTATTGTGCTTGCCGTTGAGGCTCATGGCACAAGACCCTGTGCACAAGCAAGCTCCACTGGGTAGCGAGCTGATTCCCGTGGATTCCCTGCGCCGATACGGGCATATTGCCGAGCGGGTGGCACTGCCCGACTATCCCGCACCAGGCAATTTCAGGTTGGTGCAGGATAATGTCCTCACCGACCCCTACCACGAGTTGGATGCTATCTGGCAGAAACTGGCCGAGACCACTTTCCGTACCAGTGCCGATACCGTGCGTATCGTTCATGTGGGCGATAGCCATGTTCGTGGTCATGTCTTCCCCTTGACAGCGGGTGAAGAACTGCAGCAGTGCTTTGCCAAGCTCGCCTACGAAGATGATGGCATCAATGGGGCTACTAACCTTACCTTCAGCACTCCACAGCGGGTGCAGGAGATAGTGTCGCGCAAGCCCGACATGCTCATCCTCTCTTTTGGAACCAACGAGAGTCACGGTCGTGGCTACAACGAACAACGGCACTATGAGCAGATGACCGACTTCCTGCTCATGCTTCGTGAACAGTTGCCCGAAGTTCCCATTCTGCTCACCACCCCTCCCGGCTCGTTTGAGCGTGGTGGTACGCGCCGCAGGCGTACTTATAAAGTCAATCCACGTACTCAGTTGGCGGTGATGAACATCAAGCGTTTCGCTACACAGTACCGACTGGCTGTGTGGGACCTTTACAATATCTTCGGAGGTGCCGAGCGTGCTTGCCTCAATTGGGAGGAAGCCGGACTGATGCGCCCCGACCATGTACACTACCTGCCCGAGGGCTATGCCCTGCAGGGCCAATGGCTGGCACAAGCCATGCTAAAAGCATATAATGCCTATGTGGAGTCAGATTGAACAGTTGTTGACATATAACCCCCAGGCCCCGATGATATTCAGCAGTGGCATTTTCCTGTGGCTGTTTGCTGCTTTCATCGGTGTGTATTTGCTGTTGCAGCGTCGCACCACGGCTCGTCTGCTTTTCGTCACGGCGTTCTCCTACTATTTCTACTACAAGAGCAGCGGCACCTATTTCTTCCTGTTGGCGGTGGTCACTTTGAGCGATTTCATCATTGCCCATTATATAGATAAGGTGAAAGCGACATGGAAGCGCAAGGCACTGGTCACTCTGAGCCTGTGCATCAACTTGGGGTTGCTCTGCTACTTCAAGTACACCAATTTCCTGGGCTCGGTCATCGCAACGCTCACAGGGGGGACTTTCACGGCACTTGATATCTTCCTGCCAGTGGGTATCTCGTTCTTTACCTTCCAGTCGCTCAGTTACACCATCGATGTGTATCGACGTCAGATAGTGCCCCTCACCAACCTGCTTGACTATGCGTTCTACGTGTCGTTCTTCCCGCAGTTAGTGGCTGGCCCTATCGTCCGTGCCCGCGATTTCATCCCCCAAATACGCCAACCATTGTTTGTGAGTCGGGAAATGTTGGGTAGAGCCGTCTATCTCATTGCTGGCGGATTGTTCAAGAAAGCAGTCATCTCCGATTATATCAGTGTGAACTTTGTGGATAGGGTGTTCGATGCGCCTACGCTCTACTCGGGTGTGGAAAACCTTATGGCTGTCTATGGCTATGCGTTGCAGATTTACTGCGACTTCTCTGGCTACAGCGACATGGCCATTGGTATAGCCCTGCTCCTTGGCTTCCGTTTCAACATCAATTTCAATTCACCCTACAAGTCGGCCTCCGTTACTGAGTTCTGGCGGCGTTGGCATATTTCGCTCTCCAGTTGGCTGCGTGATTACCTGTACATTTCTCTCGGAGGTAACCGCAAGGGCAAGTTCCGCCAGTATCTCAACCTCATTATCACCATGTTCCTGGGTGGCTTGTGGCACGGCGCTGCGTGGAACTTTGTGGTGTGGGGCTTGCTCCACGGGGTGGCACTGGCTTGTCACAAGGCTTTCCGCACTCTCCTGGGGCGCGACAAACACTATGAGAGTACGGGACTGCGCCGCTTCTTGGCCGTTGTGGTCACGTTCCACTTCGTCTGTCTTTGCTGGATTTTTTTCCGTGCTGCCGATTTCCATACTGCCTGGGCCGTGATAGGCCAGATTGGCACCCAATTCCACGGGTCGCTTATCACACAGCTCATCACGGGCTATAAAGGCGTATTCCTGCTTATGGCCTTAGGCTTCCTGCTTCACTTCCTGCCTCGCAAGGCTGAGGCGGGAGCTGAGCGGCTGGTCACCCGACTGCCGTTACTCTTCCAGGCACTGCTCATTGTGGCGGTGGTGTATATCGTCATTCAGGTGAAGACTGCTGGTATTCAACCATTTATCTATTTCCAATTCTGATGCTTATGAAAAAGATTATTCTACTCTTCTCTTCGATGCTGCTGGCACTTTCTTCTTGTGGTGGCAGACAGTCACAGACCTCAGTATCCCCAGTCGATACCATCACTACTTTCTCGCTGCCCGAGATACCCGTTATGTTCACCGAGCCTGAGCAGCGTTTGGCGTATGTGATTCAGCACTTCTGGGACCGTATCGACTTTGCTGATACCAACTATGTGCACCATCCCGAGATAACTGAACAGGCTTGGGCCGACTATGTAAACCTGCTCCCTCAACTCCCTCCCGCCAAGGCCGATGCCACTATAAAGACCTTGTTCAAGCGGTTAGAGACATCACCCGTGTGTTTCCACTACATGACCGATTTGGCGGAGCAGTACCTATACCACCCCAATTCACCCTTGCGCAATGAGGAACTCTACATCTCTGTGCTTGATGCGGTGCTGGCTTCTTCGGTCTTGACGGACGATGAGAAGATTCGTCCACAAGGACAGCGTACCCTGGCTGAGAAGAATCGCCCAGGTCGTGTAGCAGAGGATTTTACCTATACATTGGCCGATGGAAGCACCCATACGCTTCACGGTCTCAAGGCACCTTACATCCTGCTTTGTATCAACACCCCTGGCTGTGAGGCCTGCACCCAGATGATCAGCGATATCCGTAGTTCCGAGGCTATTGGCGCAGCCACGAAGAAGGGGCTGCGCATCCTTTCGGTCTATCCCGACGAAGAGGTGGATTTCTGGCGGGAGCATGTGAGCGAATATCCTTCCTCTTGGATTGCGGGTTACGATGATGGTCAGATCATCACCCATCGTCAGCTCTACGACTTGCGTGCTGTGCCCACCATCTACCTGCTTGATGCTCAGAAGCGTGTTCTGCTAAAAGATGCTACCATCGGGACGGTGAATGACTTTTTGAGTAATCTGTAAGAAAAATGGGAGTAAAAGGCAAACCTTTTATGTTTTTTTACTTATATTTGTGGCAACTTATTATTTGATTGGAAATTGTTAACATCTACAACTTATGAAAAAGTTTTTAGTATTCTTGTTGGCTTCTTTTATGGTATCCATGAGTGTAAATGCTCAGGACGAGCCTAAGCATGAAATTGGCGTGTTCTATGGCTTTGGCTCTTTCTCCAACGTTGTTTCTGAATATGGTACAGCATTCGCGATTGCAGTAGGCGATCAGACCAACTATTGGGGTCCTGTGGGTGTGGAGTATTATTACCACATTTCTCCCTTGGTGGCTATAGGTGGTATTGCAGAATATGCAGGCTGTAAGTGGGATAGCCCCTATTACGTTAAAGGTGCCCTGTCAACAGGTTATTTTACCGTGATGCCTTCGCTCAAGCTCAACTGGTTGCGTAAACCGAACTTTGGCATGTACTCCAGCTTCTCGGCTGGTGTGATGATTTTTAATCTTGCTGCCGATGATACCTTGAAAAACAGTGGAGCCAAGGTAGAAGAAGAAACGCTGGCTAACTTCATGTTCCACGTCACTGCTCTCGGTGTGGAGTTTGGCAAGTCCCTCTGTCCATTCGCTGAGTTGGGTATCGGTGAGAAAGGTATCCTCTGTGCTGGCTTACGTTTGAAATTTTAACTCATAAAATTCTAATGATAATGAAAAAGACACTTTTTCTTCTTTTAGTCGCTCTTCTGACAACTTGTTGCCTGAAAGCTCAGGAGCAGGGTGACCTCAACTTCTCTTTCCTTGGCGGTGTGATCCTTTCCGACCTCACGGGAAGCAAAGATGCTGAAACAAAGGTGGGTGTAGGCTACGGCATTAACCTGTTCTACGGATTTACCGACCTCTTGGCCGCAGGTCTGGATGTGAGCGTTGACCGTTTGGGTGCCCATAGCGTAGTAACGGATAAGAACATGAATTTGCGCTACATCAGTGTCACTCCTACGTTAAAGCTCTATGCTACCAAATGGCTGGCTTTTCATGCGGGTCCACAGTTCAATTTCCTTAATTCTGCCCGCATGAATGGGATAAGTTTTTGGAACCAAACCCGCAAATTTGGTGTTTCCTTGCCCGTGGGTGTTTCCTTTGAACCGAACCTGAAGCTGTTCGACGATGACGATACGCTGATTTTCGACGTGCGTTTCCAGTTCGGCTTGACTCATGCCAACCGAAGTGGTATCATTGCCGATGATTTGCACAGCAATGCCCTCATGATTTCTATAGGTTATAAGTTTAACTTCTTAGAATAACGATGAAGACCTCTTTAAAGATTGCCATTGGATGTGTGGTTCTCCTGTGTAGCATACTGTTGGCCAGTGTGATGGTCAGCACCTGCGGCTCTGAGAACCATAAAGAGTCCGTGATTCCTGCAACGGAAGATTCGAGTCAGTTTGTGAATCTTACCGATGTAGTGCCCGATGCCATCCTTGAGATACGCTACTACAGTACGTACAATTTTGTGGGCGATCGCATCGACGGTTACCTGCAGCCTACGGCTCTGCTCACCAAACAGGCGGCAGAGTGTCTGCGGGCTGTGAGTGACGATGTGAAAGCACAGGGCTACCGTCTTAAGATTTACGATGCCTACCGTCCGCAGAGGGGAGTGGATCACTTTGTACGTTGGGCTGCCGATGTGAGTGATACCCGCATGAAGCACTATTTCTATCCCGACCTCGACAAGAGCGTGCTTTTCGACCAGGAGTACATCATGGAGAAAAGCGGCCATACGCGCGGATCTACCGTTGACCTCACCCTGTTTGACATGACCACGGAAAAGGAGGTTGACATGGGCGGCACGTTCGACTGGTTCGGCCCTGAGAGCCACCCCGACTTCTGCGGCAATCCCGAAACGGGCGAATATACGGGTGATAACAGCAAGAGTCCTACCGGCCGCAGCATTACCCCCGAGCAGTTTGCCCACCGCATGATCTTGCGTCAGGCCATGCTCCGTCACGGCTTCAAGGCCCTCGACAGCGAGTGGTGGCACTTCACCCTCAAAGATGAGCCTTTCCCTGATACCTATTTCACCTTCCCCGTGAAGGAACTGGGGCAGTGAAAACATAGTTTTTCTGTTGAATCATATAAAACATTCCATGTGTGAATACAGCAGATCAATATCGTTCTGTAGGTAGCCTGACAACTATCCTACTGATGTCTTTGGTTATGGGCTTCTATGCTTGTAGCGACGATGATATGGACGAGGTTTCACCATCCAAACCGGTTGTGGAAACAGTGGATTATACCGAACCGACCGATGACCAACTCAAAGTCCTCGTGACCGCTGATATGCCCACCGCCGTTCTCAGCACATTCGATTCTAATTCGGTGGGTGCTTCCCTATTAAGCCGCTTGACAAAATCTGCTGTGGTATGTACTTCAAGCATCACAGACGACACGAAATTCGTGTTGATGAAAGGTAGTGACGTGAGCGATCTTTTCACGGTAGAAAACGTACGCAAGATGTCGCGTATCTACATGAATGGCGGACTGATAGCTATTGAGACCCCTACCGATGACGATGCGTTGAAATTTGTGTTGGGATTGAGCATTGGCCTCGCAGCCTTTTCTTCTGATCAGATGGTGGATAATTTCGAACTGACAGAGGAAGAAGCCAACTCCTATGCAGCCCAGTCGGCTGAGGTGGAAAGGCTGAACACCCGCTTGGCCAACCTGCGCAACATTGCCGCCACCCGTGGTGGGGAAACCGCTGGCGGCTCTATTGCCGAAATGATGATTTTCGGTCCTACGGAATATTTCTTCCAAGAGCCATTTGATGCCCAACTCAAAGCCGATACTTACTCCGAAGACATGGAAGGAAATATTCTGGAGACGAAGGAAGTCACCTCTTCCATCAGTCGCAACGGGTTCCACAACGGAGAACTGGCCGACGGTGTGGCCGATTGGCTGAATGATGTGGAGAAAGTGCGCCAGGAACAACGAGCCGATGCTGCCCGTACCCGTGCCGCTAGCGATGCCGTGAACGAGCTGATGGAGGCCAGCGAGACCTTCACCTTCAACGGGAAAATCAGCCTACGCACCGCATCCAACAAGCTGAACACGCTGAATAACCGTGTGCAGATGACGCTGCGTTCATGGGGCGTACACGCCATGAGCACCAACAAAGACTTTTACTACGTGAAACAGAACGTAACCCTGAGTCTGGGTGATAGGGTATCGAACGGGAAAACCTATGGTTTTTACTATTCACGTCCGGAAGACATATGGATAGATGCCAAGAACTATGGTGACTATAACTGCTGGTACGGGGCTTTTCTCTCCAAATATGACACCTCCATGGAACTCAAGGGGAATGGCGGAAATATCTTGCTGGAAGCTGCCAAACCTGAAACCGAGAACAGCAACACGTCAGTGTCGGTCAATATCGGGCAGTCGAGCTCTACTTCCGAAACCTATGGTGCCACATGGGGCGTAAACCTGGGTTTCAAGGGAATGGAACCCACCGGCGGCTTCGACCTGAAAGGCAGCTATTCGGAAGGAAAGAGCCAGGGTAGCTCATTCGCTGTCAATACCGCTAAATCTTATAAGGACTTGGGAGTGGTGAAGAACCAGATGGGCAACAAGGTGAATTGGACCTATAAGGGCAACCTGCCAAAATTTAGGATAGAGCACCGCGACGGATACATTTGGTACATGCATGGCACAGCTCCCGAAATCTTGGTGAACGATGCCGACTTGCAGAATGAAATCTGCTGGTCGGTGAGCAATCCCACCGGACAATATAGCATCGACATCACCTCGTATCCGCAGACGGCCGCACTGCTCTTCCAATACAAGGAAGACAAAACCGAAAAAAATCCTTCGAATAAATATGAGTACACCAACACCACGAAAAACAACACCTTTAGCCACGAACTGTTGCAGCCCAACCGCTTCCTGCAGAAATGGCGCATGAACATCAGCATCGACCTGTGGGAAAACGGGGTGGTGAGTGGTGCCACGAATGAATTGGAAACGTTTCTCAAGGAAAACTTCGGCGATATCTACCGCAGCACGTTCACCGTGTGCGACAAGACCGAAGAGAGCTTGCAGGTGATAAGCTCCAATATCAACTATGCCAAGTATGTGTTCGACAAGAACCTTGACATTCTGAAGGAACGGGCGGCTGACTTAGGCATTAAGTGTTTTACTATCCACTGGCGTTGCGACAACAGGAACATCCAGACCAAGGAAGGATATATGGTCCGTACCGACGAAGTGAAATTCACCGCCACCGACGGAACCGACAGTCCGGAGATAGATCCCGAGCAAGGGTCGTACAAGAATATGGTAGATAGTAAGTCATTCTCCCGTTGGCTTGTTTATCAGAAGGACATGCGTGACGGCGTGTGGTTCATAGAATTCGAGGCCAATAGCATCATTTTCCCCAAGAGCTACACCTTGACCACAGGCTATGATACAGCCTCCTATCCCGACCGCAACCCGAAGGCTTGGAGACTCCTGGGCAAGCTCAACAAAGAAGATGACTGGGCGTTGCTCGATGAGAAAAGGATACCCGATGACCCCGATGATCCCATGTACAAACACCGCTTATATCCGAGAAACGCTATGAACCACACTTGGTTCATTGATGCCGGGCGGTGCCGCTTCTTCCGCTTTGAGGTGATGGAAAACTACGGCAGCGACTTGATGCAATTGGATGAGATTAAGATTAACGAATAACCCACTCTCAGAAAAACTGAAGGCATGAAGACTGAAAGCAAAGGCATAAGGAATATCTTCCGTAAGTTAGGAAGGCAGACGGGACTGATGGTTGTCATCCTGGCTGCCATCCTATTGGAGGCTATCTCTGGCTTTCAGTATTACTACACACGAGGGATGTTGGAACGGAACCTGGAACAGCAAATACTGACAGGTTTGACGATTTCGGCGTATCGTATGGATGGTATCATGAATGGTGCCGCAACATCGGTTTATAATCAGGTGTGGAATGCGGAACGCCACTTGGACGATCCGGATTTTATGGAGACATTGGTGTATAACCTGGTCTACAACGAGAGCGACATGATTATAGGGGCAGCTATTGGATTCCGACCTTACTTCTATCCCCAAAAGGGCTACTGGTATGAACTCTATGCCCGTCAGTGGAGTGACTCTATTTCTGTGACTCAGATAGGTTCTGCCCAGCACGATTATTTTTCGCGGGAGATCTATCAGACAGCCATTAAGGGTGATACACTGAAATGGAGCGTACCTTATTTGGACAATGAGGGTGCCAAAGATATGGTGTCCACCTTTGCTCTTCCGATACGAGATGAGCAAGGTGAACCCATTGGGATCTTGGGAGTGGATATCAATACCGAATGGATCAGTGAGACGGTGAACGCCATCAAGATGCATCCGTCGAGTTTCACTATGGTATTGTCGCAGGAAGGCGAACTGATAGCCCGTGCACCTGACAGCCTTTGCAGTGCAAAACAGGCACAGAAGATCGTTGACATGATCAACGACAGTACGGTGAAGAAGGAGACGAAAATCAACGGCAGGGCGACGGGATTTGATTTCTACAACGAAGAGAAAGATAGGTTTGGGCGCGTGTATTATAGCAGAAAACGAATGGCTCCCCAATGGTTTTTGGCCACAGTGTGCTATGATGACGAAGCGTTTGGTGAACTTGATAGGATGCGTAGGAGCACCATGTGGTTGGCGTTGGCGGGTCTGGTAGTACTGGGACTTATCATTCATCTGTTTGCCAAGGGAAGGAACAAACTGCAACAGAGCCAGATGAAACAGCAGCGTATAGACGGCGAACTTCAGATAGCGCGGGATATACAAAATCAGATGCTGCCTCGTGAGAACAGCATCAAGCGTGATGATATCAGTCTGCACGGCTCGCTTACTCCTGCCCGTGAGGTGGGAGGTGACCTCTACGACTTCTTCATTCGTGATGAGAAGCTGTTTTTCTGTATCGGCGACGTGTCGGGCAAGGGGGTACCGAGCGCAATGCTGATGGCAGTGACACATTCTTTATTCCGCATAGCCTCGTTGCGGGAGAACAATCCCGGACTCATCATGCAGGCCATCAATCGGATAGTGTGTCAGAACAACGAGTCGAGCATGTTTGTCACCTTCTTCATCGGCGTGCTTGACCTGCCTACTGGGCGACTGCATTATTGCGATGCGGGGCACGATAGTCCGATAGTGCTGAAAGACGGTGTACAGAAAGCATTGACATCAAAGCCCAATATTCCCCTCGGCGTTTTCGATGATGCCAGATATATGGAAGAGGAGAGTACCCTGGAACCTGGAGCTATGCTGTTCCTCTATACTGACGGACTTACAGAGGCTCGAAGAAGCAGGCGGAATTTCTTCGGCTTGGAGCGGGTGAAAGCCACCCTGCAGCAACAAGGGGAATCTCCGTCCTTATCGCCACAGTCCCTCATACAACACATGACTGAAGAAGTAAACCGGTTTGTGGAAGGTCAGGATCAAAGCGATGACCTTACCATGCTGGCTTTGGTCTATACGCCTGTGAGGGAGAAAGACTTGCTGAATGAAACGCTGACCTTGCAGAACGACCCTGAACAGGTAACATTGTTGAGTGATTTCTTAAAAGGGATAGCCAAGAGGCTGAACATGGAACGCAAGACTGCCTACGACACAAGGTTGGCAGTGGAGGAGGCTGTGGTCAATGTGATGAGTTATGCCTATCCTGCAGGGCAAGTAGGACAGGTGATCGTAGAGGCGAAGTACGATGGGCAACGCCTGAAGTTTGTCATCTCTGACAGGGGAGTTGCTTTTGATCCCACGCGAGCAGCCTCGACTGATACCACGTTGAAGGCCGAAGAGCGACCGCTTGGAGGACTGGGGATTCTGTTGGTGCGGAAGTTGGCCGACGGCATCAACTACGAACGCATCGATGGGATGAATGTGCTGACAATCTGGAAAACATTGAACGCTAAAGTGTAATCGTTTTTGGATTTTAAATTTGAATTAATACTATGAATTGTAAGGTTGAAGAAAAAGATGGTATCTACTTGATTTCTCTAGATGGAGAGATGGATACCGCCGCTGCGATTGAAGTGGAGAAGGCTTTGAAGTCGGTCCTCAAGACTGAGGAGAAAAAAGATGTGGTTATTGATTGCGAGTGCTTGGAGTACATTGCATCCAGTGGCCTGCGTATCTTGCTCGCCATGCAGAAAAGTGCCATGGCTGGAGGTTACCGGCTGACTTTGAGAAATCTCAACGATGAAATCATGGATGTGTTCAAGCTCACTGGCTTTATCGACATCTTTGAGATAGAAAAATGATTGTTACAAATTTAAGACAGGTTATTCAGCCATGAACGGTAAACTGATAAGGGGGCTAATGGCAGCGGCGCTGTTTGCGGCACCGTTGAGCGGATGGGCGCAGACCAGTGGCACTAACCAGCTGAACGTGGGTCTGAACTTCATGACGCACGGAGAGGTGATGAGGGGCGGTCTGCCACGTGGTACAGACGACGAGGTAGGGGATAAATCCAGTTTCCTGATGGGACGTGTGCGCCTGAATGTGGATTACAAACGCCAGGGATTGGAAGCTCATGCCGTGATTCAGAACAAATCGGTGTGGGGCAACAGTGGTGGGCAGGCTCTCAACCTCTACGAGGGCTGGGTGAAGATGACGGCCAAGAACGGACTCTTCGCACAGGTAGGTCGCATCGCTCTATCCTACGACGATGAACGCATCATCGGACCTAATGACTTTGCCATGGCCGCCTTGGCGCACGATGTGCTGCGATTGGGCTATGAAGGTCACGGCCATAAATTGCATGCCCTTTTTGGCTATAACCAAAATGCCTCCCACGTCTATCGTGATACCTACTACGTAGGGGGCTCCCAGTTCTACAAGACCATGCAGACAGTGTGGTATCACTATGATGTGCCTATACTGCCCTTAGGTGCCTCGCTGCTCTTTATGAACATGGGCCTGCAGTCGGGCGAACAGGGTTCTGTCTACAATCCGCCTACTACGGAATTTCAACAGATTTATGGCGGATATGTCAACTTCCATCCTAAGTATCTGACGGTGGAAGGATCCTACTACCGTCAGTCGGGCAAACATGTGGATAGTAGTACTATGCAGAAAAGCGAAATCAAGGCTTGGATGGCCAGTGTAAAGGCCACCCTGCAGCCCTCTGAAAGGTATGGTTTCTCGTTGGGCTATGATTACCTGAGCGGCGACGACTATGTGGCTGTAGTGGTTCCAGGCGGCTTTGGTATGGCTCGCCATGAGGTTTGGAAAGGTTTCAGCCCCATCTACGGATCACGCACCAAGCATTTCGGCATGATGGACTATTTCTATGAAAGTGCCTATATCAACGGCTTCACCCCTGGTCTGCAAAATGCTTATGTCACTGCCTTTGGAAATCTTACTTCCAAACTGAACCTTAGTGCCACCTACCATTACCTGGCTGTATCTACCGACCTTAAGGACCTCAAACGCACATTAGGACACAGCATTGAGCTGCAGGCCACCTATCGTTTCTCGAAAGACATTTCACTCAAGGTGGGCTACACCCAAATGCAGGGCACGGAAACGATGGACCGCCTGAAACGAGAAACCGGCGACAAGAAAGCACATTGGGGATGGTTCTCGCTTGATATTTCCCCGAGCCTTTTTACAACAAAATGGTAATTTAAACAAATCATCAATACTATGAAAACAACAGCTCCATTATCAACAGTCCAGTACGGAATCTATGCAGAATGTGTGGCTCATGAAAGTGAACCATGCTACAACATACCTTATTTATATGTAATGGATGGCAGTTTGGATGGCGAGCGGCTTTGTTCTGCCATCAAGGCCGCAGTGAAGAACCATCCCACCCTGTTTACCCGCATTAAACTCAGTGACGATGGCGAGTCCCTACAGACCATAGACGAGATCGATGTGTTTTCTCTGAGCGTAGAAGAGGGAAGCATAGACTTGGAAAAGGGTACTTTCAACGGTCAGCACCTCATCGTGCCTTTCAACATCTACACCGACCGCCTGTTCCACATCCGCCTGATGAAAGACAAGGAGCATTTCTACTTCTTCCTCGACATCCACCATATCATTGCCGACTACACTGCCCTGAAGGTGATGCTGGCCGATGTGGACAAGGCCTACAAGGGTGAACCTTTGGAACCAGAAGGGCTGACGATGATTGAGGTAGCCCTTGCCGAAGAAGAGAAGCGAAAGTCACCGGCTTTTGAAGAGGGCAAGCAATGGTATGCCCGAAATTTTGATTGTGGCGACACATTTACCCAACTGATACCCGACTTGGAGATAGCGGAGCACTCCGAGGCCAGCCTGTTGCGCACATTGGACGTGGCTACGGCCAGTGTGGATGCTTTCTGCAAGGACAACGGAATCTTCAGAAGCAATTTCTTCACCTCGGTTTATTCCTTCCTGTTGGCCAAATACAACAACGAGCAGGAGTCGCTCTTCACCACCATCCATAACGGTCGCACCGACAAGCGTTTCCTCCATTCGGTGGGAATGACGGTGCGGACGCTGCCCGTATATGGTAAGTTCACGGCAGACACCACGGTGCTGGATTTCCTCAAAGCGGGACAAACCCAGATGAGCGGCTGCATGAAACACGATGCCTATTTTTACAGTGATATGGTGAATGACCTTGGGTTGCAGAGCAATTCCATGTTTGCCTGGCATGGCATGTTGTTCTCTGATGAAATGCTCTGTGGAAAACCCATGAAGACCGTCCGCTTATGCAACAGCACGTTAGATGTCTCGCTCTATCTGAAAGCCTTTATCCTTGGCGGCAAATACCAGGTCAAAGCCGAATACAACAGCAATGAATATTCCCAGGAACTGATAGCCTCTTTCTTGGAGAGCTACGAAGCTGTGGTGAAAGGTTTCCTTACCCAGGAATACTTGCGCGATGTGGATATTGCCACCCCTTCACAGCTACAGACCCTCGACATTTTCAACCAGACCGATGTGCCCTACGATGATACGCAGACCATTGTCTCTTTGTTCCGCCGCCAAGTGGCAAAGACTCCAGACAATGTCGCTGTGGTCTTCAAGGATAAGAAGTACACATATAAAGAGGTGGACGGAATCAGCGACAAGATAGCGGCGCATATCGCCTGTCAAGGCTTGGGATTTGGTGGGAAAGTGGCAGATGGCCAAACGTCAATGACCAATCATGAAGACGTGGTGTCTGTACTTATTCCCCGTTGCGAATGGATGGCGATTGCCTCGTTGGGCGTGCTGAAAGCTGGCTGTGCCTACCAGCCGCTCGACCCCTCTTACCCCAAGGAGCGCCTGAACTTCATGATGCAGGATGCCAATGCCAAGCTATTGATTGCAGACAAAGCGTTGAGAGATATCGTGGATGAATACCAAGGCGAGGTACTGCTCATTGAAAATGGTGCGTTGATCATGGATGATGGTGAAGCTGACACAGGCTCCTTGTCTCCTATCCCATCTGTCACTCCAGAGTCTTTGTTCATCCTCCTCTATACCAGCGGCTCCACAGGCGTACCCAAAGGTTGCCAGCTGACCCACAAGAACTTGGTGGCTTTCTGTCATTGGTACCAACGAAGCTTTGATTTGAAGCCGGAGCACCGTGTGGCGGCCTACGCCAGCTATGGCTTCGATGCCTGCATGATGGATCTGTATCCTGCCTTGACCTGTGGTGCGGCTGTCCATATCATCCCAGAGGAGATTCGCCTCGACCTCATTGCCCTCAACGAATACTTCGAGCAGCATCATATTACCCACTCGTTCATGACGACACAGGTGGCCTATCAGTTTGTGTCCAACATCGAAAACCACTCGCTGCTTCACCTCTCCACTGGTGGCGAGAAACTGGCAAGCATAACACCTCCCCAAGGCTATCCGTTCTATAATGGCTATGGTCCCACGGAGTGTACCGTCTTTACCACGACGTACCAAGTAGATAAGAAGATGAAGGATATCCCCATCGGAAAGGCGCTTGACAACATGCGTCTCTATGTAGTTGACCCACAAGGACACCGGCTGCCGATAGGAGCGGCGGGAGAACTGTGGATCAGTGGTCCACAGGTGAGTCGCGGCTATCTCAACCGTCCGGAGAAAACGGCAGAGGTATATATCACCAACCCGTTCACGAATGATGGGAAATACCTTACGGTCTATCGGTCGGGCGACATTGTGCGATACCTGCCTTCTGGTGACATCCAGTTTGTGGGTCGTAGCGATGGTCAGGTGAAAATTCGTGGCTTCCGCATCGAACTGAAAGAGGTTGAGGCTGTTATCCGCGATTTCCCAGGCATCAAAGATGCCACCGTGCAGGCCTTCGATGAAGAAGGTGGTAATGGCAAGTTCATTGCCGCTTACCTCGTGAGCGACCAGCAGGTTGACATCGAGGCCCTCCACAACTTTATCCTCGACCAGAAACCGCCCTACATGGTGCCAGCCGTGACTATGCAGATAGAGTCCATTCCGTTGAACCAGAATCAGAAGGTGAATAAACGTGCCCTGCCAAAGCCCGAGAAGAAAGCCGCTGTGGTGGAAGAAAGCCACGTGCCGATGAATGTGCTCGAGGAAACATTGCATGATATGATTGCCACGATTGTGGGAAACAAGGACTTCGGCATCACCACTGTCCTTGGCTATACGGGGCTGACCTCTATCTCAGCCATCCGCTTGGCAGTGCAGCTAAACAAACGCTTCGGTGTGACCCTCGACTCCAGGTCGTTGGCTAAGACGGGCTGCATTCAGAGCATAGAGAATGAGATACTGAAGCGGATGCTTGATCATCCCCAATCACCTGCAGACGCTTCCGAGGGGCAACGAAATCAGAACGAAGTTCCATCGTCCTTAACCAGCGTTCCTCTTTCCTATGCGCAGACAGGTGTGTATTTCGAGTGCCTGAAAAATCCCACCTCCACGATCTACAATATCCCTTACCTGCTGACCTTCCCAGAAGGTACAGATGCCAACAGGCTGGCCGACATCACGAAGCAGGTGGTTGCCAGCCATCCTGAATTGAGCATACATTTCATCACCAAGGGCGACCAACTGATGCAGACGGTGGAGGACAGCGTGGCTGTGGAAGTGCCCGTCACTGAGATGAGTGCCGAGCAACTGATGACCTACAAGAACGAGTTCGTCAGACCTTTCAACCTGCAGAAAGCCCCGCTCTATCGTTTCGAGGTGATTCTGACGGAAAATGGGGTGTCACTGCTGATGGATGTCCACCACCTGATATTCGACGGCGGCTCTGCCGACTTGTTCATCCGTCAGCTTTGCCGTGCATTGGAGGGTGCTGCTATCGAGAACGAGACCTATACATACTTGGACTTCGTCAACGAGCAGTTGCAGAATGAGGATGCTGAGGCCTTCCAAGCCTCGCAAAAGTTCTTTGCAGAGAAGCTGCAGACCTGTGAGGGATCCAGTGAGATTCCAGCCGACCTGCCTAAGACCGACCGGCAGGGCTTTGTGGGTGAAGCTGTCTGTGAAGCGGACTTCGACAAGGCTACGGCTTTCTGTAGGAAGCAGGAAATCACGCCTGCTCACCTGTTCCTCGCAGCCACCTCTTATGTGGTGTCACGCTATACCAACAACCGTGAAGTCTATCTTTGCACCGTGAGTAGCGGACGTTCCAACCTGAAGATTGCCGACACGGTGGGTATGTTTGTCAATACATTGGCCTTGGGATTGAACATCAACGATGTGAGTGTGGGGGCGTTCCTGCGTGAGACGAGCGACATGTTCGATGAAACCTTGCGCCACGAAGACTACCCCTTTGCCCGTATTGCTTCCGACTTTGGGTTCAAGCCAGCCATAGCATACGCCTATCAAGTGGGGGTATTGTCTGAATACAGAACGGGAGGTAAGGTGGTGAATCAGGAACTGTTGGAACTGAACGTTCCCAAGTTCAAGATCAACATCAAGATTGAGTCGCGTGGCGTGGTGGTACAATACGACGATGCTGTCTATTCACAACGTCTGGCCGAGTCACTGGCCGAGAGTATCGTGGCAGTGGCAGAGCGTATGATTGCCCAGCCAGAAGGCATGGTGCGAAAGCTCTCCATCGTGAGCCAGCACCAAGAAGAGGAACTCTCCCGTTTGCGTACATGCTCTATGTCCGATGTTCCATCCTTCCTGCCAAGCGATGCTCCTTTCAAGTTCTTCCACGAGTGTATCGGCCACTTCGCCAAGACCCAGCCCGATCGTGAGGCATTGGTGGCTTGCGATGCGGAGTTTACCTATCAGGAGATGGATGAGGTGACAAGTCGCATCGCTGTAGCTTTGCACAGGCATGGGGTGAGGGAGCGTGATCGCGTGGCCTTGCTCTTACCGCGAACCAGCAGGTTGATTCTCTCACTCTTCGGAGTGTTGAAAGCCGGGGCCGCCTACATCCCTTGCGACCCCGAATATCCGGCAGACCGCATCAAGTTCATCTTGGAAGACAGCGAAGCCCGTTATATCATCACCACCAAAGATCGCCTCGACAGCGTACCGGCTGATAAAGCCATCGATGTGGAGGATTTGATCAATTGGAGGGGCGAAGCCGTAATGTCCGATGTCCAATTGTCTGGCGACGACCTTGCCTACCTGATCTATACCAGCGGCTCTACGGGCCGTCCGAAAGGGGTGATGTTGCGTCATGAGGGTATCTGCAACTACCTCTACGGCCATCCGGCCAATGTCTATGCCAATGCTGTGCTCACCGATACCGAACGACTCTTGAGTGTGACCACCATCTCGTTCGATGCCGCTTTGCAAGACATCGGCATGGCCTACTTCAATGGCAAGACCCTCGTCTTGGCCACAGAAGAGCAGGCCAACAACCCGCTTACACTGGCAGAACTCATTGTCCGACAGCACATCAGTCTGGTGTCAGGAACACCCTCACGCTGGCAGACCTGGCTCACCAGCGACGATTTCTGTCGTGCGATAGCGGGAATCAAGATCTGCAGGGCTGGCGGAGAGAAGTTCAGCGACACCCTGCTGGCAAAGATGCGCAGTGTGACCCAAGCCCGCATCTTCAACTGCTACGGCCCTACGGAGATAACCGTGGCTTCCAACAATGCGGAGCTGACCCATGCTACGATAGTCACGGTGGGCCGACCGCAGCTGAATGTGAAGGAGTTCATCGTGGATAGCGACGGCAACGAACTGCCCGCAGGTGTGGTGGGTGAATTGTATATAGGTGGCCGTGGCGTGGGCCGGGGCTACAACAACCTCGACCAGATGACACGCGAACGGTTCATCAACTATCACGGTGAGCGCGTCTATAAGTCGGGCGACTATGCTAAATGGCTGCCCGATGGCAATGTGCTCATCTTGGGTCGTACTGACCACCAGATCAAGTTGCGTGGCCTGCGCATCGAACTGGGAGAGATAGAAAACGTGATGCTCAAAGTGGAGGGCATGAAGAAGGTGGTGATCCTCATTCGTAAGATCAATGAGAAGGAGCATCTTTGCGCTTACTATACTGCCAACAGGGAGATAGCCCCCACAGCACTGAAGGAAGAGATTGCCAAGAGCCTGACCCAGTATATGGTGCCTACGGCCTACCTGCAGCTCAAGGAAATGCCAATGACCCCCAATGGGAAGACCGATGTGAAAGCCTTGCCCGAACCTGTGCTGGCCGTCAGCTCGGCCTATGAGGCTCCTGCCAACGACACTGAACGCACCTTCTGCGACATCTTCGCGGGTATCCTGCAGATGGATAAGGTGGGGGCTACCGACAACTTCTTCGAGCTGGGCGGTACATCGCTCGTGGTCATGCAGGTCATCATCGAGGCAGAAAAGGCTGGCTTGCATGTGGCCTATGGCGATGTGTTCACCAACCCCACCCCGCGCCGCTTGGCTCGTCTCATCACAGGCGATACCGCCGCAGGCCAGGGGGATGAGGTGGCAGACTACGATTATACCGACATCAACAGCCTGTTGCAGCAAAACAACCTCGACAGTTTCCGTCGGGGCACTTCACGACCCTTGGGCAATGTCATGCTCACGGGCGCTACCGGCTATTTGGGCATCCATATCCTGCGTGAACTGATTGATTCGGAGGCCGACAACATCTACTGCCTCGTGCGCGGTAAAAACTTGGAGAAAGCCCAGAGCCGCCTGCGTACCTTGCTGTACTATTATTTTGCCAATGCCTACAAGGACTTGTTTGGCAAGCGCATCCACATAGTGCTGGGAGATGTGACCAGCGACTTCGGCGATGGGCTGGATATCGACACCTTGTTCAACTGTGCGGCCATCGTGAAGCACTTCTCCGAGGGGACCGAGATAGAAGATGTGAACATCGGCGGTGCCCGCCGCTGCATTGACTTCTGCCTGCGGCACCATGCCCGACTGGTTCATATCTCCACCGCCAGTACGCGTGGCTTGTGGGCAGGAACCATCAAAGAGGACGTATTCACCGAGCAACGGTTCTATATGGGGCAGTTCCTCGGCAATAAGTACATCTATTCGAAGTTCATGGCCGAGCGGTATATCTTGGATGCCATCGCCCACCACGGCTTGGATGCCAAGGTCATGCGCGTGGGCAACCTCTCGGCACGCAACAGCGACGGTGAGTTCCAGGCCAACTTCAGTACCAACTCCTTCATGGGGCGCATCAAGGTCTATAACATGTTGGGATGCTGTCCATACGCTATGCGCAACAAGCGGGTGGAGTTCTCGCCTATCGATGAGGTCAGTCATGCCATCGTGTTGCTGGCTTCCACCCCGCAGGCTTGCGTTGTATTCCATCCTTACAACATCCACGGCCAGTTCTTGGGCGATGTGCTGATGGGGCTGGGCAAGGTCAGTGGTGGCATACGGTTCGTGGAGCAGGAGGAGTTTGCCAAGGCGATGGAGGATGCCAAGAACGATCCGCAGAAAGCCCGCCGGCTGACTTCCCTCTTAGCCTATCAAGACATGGCTCATGGGCAGAAGACAGCCGATGTGGCACGTGACAACGATTATACCACCCAAGTGCTCTATCGCTTAGGCTTCGCTTTCTCACCCACCTCGTGGGACTATGTGGAGCGTATGATGGTGGCCTTGGGCGGATTTGGTTTCTTTGAAGAACGATAGTTATGGAGAACCTCAACAAACAATTCTACAACTACCTCTGGGCGTACATCCTCGTGGCGCTTTCAGGGTGCTTGGGCAATGTGGTGGACGGCATCATCGTGGGCAACCTCATCAGCGAAGACGGCGTGAGTGCCATCAACCTGTCGAAACCCATCATCCAGTTCATCTATACCCTGCAGCTGCTCATCGGCGCAGGGGGAGGCATGCTGGTGGGCTTTGCCTTGGGACATGACGACAAGCCCAAAGCCCGGCGCCTCTTCACGCGTGCGCTGGGGTTGAGCGTGGGATTGGGGGTGGTCATCTCACTGGCTGGCGGACTCATCTGGCCCGATGCCATCGCGCGTTTCCTGTGCAACGATGAGCGTATTCTGCCTTTGGCCCGCGACTATATGCGGGTGATGCTCCTCGGCAATCCGATGTTCCTGCTCATGTGGGGACTTTCGACCATGGTGGGTGTGGACGGGTGGCCCAAGTTGGTGTCGGTGGCAGTCATCATTGACAATGTGGTGAATCTAAGCCTCGACATCGTGTTCATCCAGTGGCTGGGGTGGGGCATCGCAGGCTCTTCGGCTGCCACGGTGGTTGGCCATGTGGTAGGTGTTGCCATCTTGCTGTTCTTCTGGCTTCGCTGGAGCAAGCGCCGCCTTTCTTTGAACTTTGCACCGAAAGGCATCCTCTCCGATTGGTCGCGCATTGTCTCGCAGGGCGCTCCTTTGGCCATCGCCTCCATCTGCCTCACGCTGCTGCTGTTCGTGGCCAACAAGATGGTGCTCTCTTCCTTGGGCCGCACGGGTATCTTCGCCTTTGCTGTCTGCATGAACCTGTTACAGATCTATAACCTCTACCTGGCCGGAACCCGACAGATGTTGCAGACGTTGGGCTCCACCTTGGTGGGCCAGGGCGACTGGGAAGGCTTCCGCCTTGTGTTGCGCAAGGCTTTCCGCTTCATCACACAAACCATGCTCGTCACCTGTATGGTGGTGTGGATATTCCCAGCAGCCATTGCCCGCCTGTTTGGTGCCGATGAACCAGGGTTCATCAACGAGTCCGTCCATGCACTGCGCGTCTTGGCAATTGGATTCATGTTCTTCTGTTACATCGATGTGCTGATGGTGGTCTATAAGCTCTTCGGGCATCACGGCATGGCACTCTATATCTCGCTTGCCCTCTCGCTCACGGTCATCCCCGTATTGTGGATCATGGCTCGTGTAGCGCCCAACCAGATATGGTTCAGCTATCCCATTGCCTATGCGATTGAGGTGCTGTCACTGTTCATCCTCCACAAGGTAGTGTTCGGCACTTTCCGCATCTGGAACATGAAGGCAGACGAACTGACCTGATTGATTGTTTTACCCTCTCTCCTCCCAGAGGTTAGGTTAGAGCAAAAAAAAAGGGCGATGCTCACGCACCACCCTTCTCGCAGAATAAGTTTACACATTTATGGCCCAACCATAATCTTTCTATATGAACTGCCCTCCCAGTTTCACCTCTGGAAAGGCTAACTGATACCCCTGCAGGATGGCAGAGACAGGCACTTCCTCAGGCTTGATGCCGCACTCCACACAGGTCATCGCCACCAGGATGGGCTGCAGGCTGCTGAAGCCACCCATGCTGCAAGGCTCTGGCAGGGGTTTCATACCCGCTATGCCTGTGAGTTTGATTACCTGATGCAGGTAGGCGCTGGTATTGTTGTTGTCCTCAGGCGGCGCCCAGCGATAGATGATGTTCTTCAGGCAGAAGGTCTTGCCTTCCCGTGGCAGCTTCTCGTAGTAGGTCTGCAGGATTTTCCACCCTGCGCGGTAGCCTGATGCTTTGGTCAGAAAGCATACAAATTCTCGGTCTGATTGCTCCGTGGAGCGGCCTTGCCAGCGGCTTGCGCCATGGCGGATGTTGAGGGGATTGTTTAGCCTCAATCCCCGAGGCAAAGGCTTATTATTTTCCATATTTTTCATTTTTTTTTTTAAAATTACTGTTCTTTTTTCTTTCCCACGGGGGAAAGAAAAAGAACCAAAATGAAAACTTGTGCAAGCCGAATGCAATCAAGCAAGCTTGATTGCATTCGGCTTGCACGATATTTCCTAAGCGGCGAAAACTCGCAAGCTAACGCTTGCTCAAACAGGTTCACCGCTTTTAACGGAAAACGCTCCCGATTTTCTTAACGCTCCAAAAGTGAGGTCGGACCTAAATGAATCCATGCCGCAAGGATAATTTTCAATTCTCAATTTTCAATTTTCAATTTTAGAAAATCCTTATAATCCTTATAATCCGTGTTAAAAAAAACATTCCGCATGGCAATTTTCAATTTTCAATTTTCAATGTTTGAGTAAGGCGAGAGCAATGCCAAGCTTGCTTGAGCATTGCCGAGCCGCCGCCAAACTTCACGGCGAAGCCGTAATTTTCAATTCTAATGTCGCCTCGTTACGCCATCATTGCCCTTACCTTCCGGTACACAGCCTTTACCACTCCATTTTCCACATACTCTTTTACTTTCTCCACCAAATGGTCTTTGACAAGTCGTGATACCCTCACGCGGGCAGCTGAACGGGTGTCGAGGTTGAAGCATTTCATCACATCTTCCATGCCAAACTCTTCTGGCAACTGGTTGAAAGCCTCGATGGTCTTAGGGCGACGCTGCACATTCACATTGGCATCCCTCAGCTTGTTGTCGAAGTAATGCTCTGCCAAAGCGCCGAAGTAGTGCTTCTGACAGGCGTATTGCATGTTCACGATCAGTTCAGCCAACTTCCAGTCCGTCTCGTCCGTCTCAAACTCGCCACAGTAGTAGTCGCCCTCCTGGCGCAGCTCCTCCCAGTGGCGCATCACGATGAAGGGAGCGGCAAAGTTCAGGCCGTGGTAGGCGCAGCGTTTCAGCAGCATCTCATCAGCCTTGCTCTCGTTGTCCTTGGCATCCTCCATGCGACGGGCTGTCCAGTCGTAGAGTTCGTCCACAATCTTCTGCACAGGCAGTTCGCCCTTGGTCTTGTCGAGCTTGAATGCCCACTCCTTCAGGCGGTTGTCGCTCTCATGATCCACCTTGCGCTCGCGCGTCATCATCTCAAAGTTGGTGCTTGGCAGAGGGATGCAGGTCAGTCGGGTGGCCAGACCAGAACCGAAGTTCTGCTCGTTCACCATCTTCTTCAAGGCGATGGGGGTGCCTGTATAGATGAAGTTCCACACCACGTAGAAGTCCTGCAGGATAGAATCTACATTCGAGTAGGCTTGTCCATCTTCTTCATTGTGGAAGGCTTTCAGCTGCAGGGATTGCTTGTCTATCCAGGAGCCGCCTTTCTGTACCGTGAGGGTGTTGTCCAACTCCGTGTCGAAGGTCAGCATGTGGAGCTGCATCTCCTCGCCATCCACC
>Ga0310786_10001274_pt1 | contig 40495 bp, 79 predicted proteins | sample AusTroGonzalo_MG_FD_203881 | JGI IMG/M metagenome (GOLD analysis project Ga0310786, IMG submission 203881) | Bovine rumen microbial communities from tropical cattle in Woodstock, Queensland, Australia - Gonzalo_03 (v2) (version 2) | ecosystem: Host-associated > Mammals > Digestive system >... | reverse complement strand
TCCTATTGTTTTTAAAACTGTAGCTATTGGTGCTAAAAGTTTAAAAGCATCTACAATTTTTTTAACCCATAATATAAAGTTTGCTATTTTATTTGTTGCCCACATTCCTGCTAATAAAGCTCCAACTGTAATTAAAACAGGTTTTAATTTTTCAAAATTATCTTTTATTTCTTTTACTTTTTTATTTATCTCATCAGAAGCTCCTGCGAACATATCATATTCAGGTAAGTCTATACCTAGACTTCCTCCTGTTGCTCCACCTACTCCTTTATTTTTCCCAGAATCTCCTGTATCAAAACTAACATTATTTAATTCATCAAAAGGCATTAACATTTTCTTCATTGCTTTTTCTGCTTTTTTTGCACTATCTTCTATATCTCCCAAACCATCAGAAGCTGTATTAACTACTTCTCCAATGTTTTTTGCAGAATAATCAGCAAATTTAAATCCAAAAAATGCTGCAATTTTTTGTGCTGCTTCTGTTAAAATCTGTGTTAATGCTCTTACATACGGAATCACTTTCATAACTATAGGAATAAAAATACTTCCTATTGCTCTTCCTAATTTTGTAAATTCTGTCTGCATTACTTGCAAAGCAGTAGAAGGCGTAATTAAAGTTTTTGCAAAATATCCTTGCATCTGTGTTGTCGATTTCATCATTTGATAATAAGCTAATTCTGTTTTTTGCGCTCTTGTCATTTCATTTATTTTTTTATTTATTCCTAAAGAATATGCAACTTCTTGCAATGTTGCTTGATCTAATGCAACACCTACAGCTCTCATAGGCTCAAGTTCACCTGAAAATCCAGACTTTATTTTTTCTAACGCTAAATCAAAACTAATATTTTTAAATGCAGACATATCTGCTGCCAATTGAGTTAAGTTTTTACTCATTTTATAAGCGTTATCTCCTGCAATTCCAAATCCTTCCGCTAAACTTTTAAATGCTGTCATACTATTCATCATCTGTTGAGGATCTAGCCCTAATATACTTTCTGCTTTATTTATAAATTTTTGAGCTTCATCAGTTGATTTTCCCATTACTATATTAAACTGATTCATTACTGCTATATAATCACTTGTTTTATTAACAAATTTAAAAATACTAGAACCAATTTGTCTTAATCCTGCAATAAATCCTGCAAAATTAACCATACTTAATGTCTTTTTTAATCCACCAATATTATTAGACAATTTTTTTACTTCCTCAGAAGCTTGTTTAGCAGTAGCTTTTATTTGTAAATTAACTATTCCTATGTTTACATTATCTGCCATTTTTAGCCTCCTTTCTGTCCAAATCTTTCTTGAGCTGCTCTAGCCCAATTTTCAAAGAAAATTTGAGTTCGTATTATTTCAAACTTTTCCTCTTCTTCTTTTTTTCTTTTTTCTTCTTCTTCATCTTTTAAATATTCTGCATTATATCTTTCAATTTCATAAGGTTTTTCAGAATATTGTAGAGGCTTTGTAGCTTTAGAAAAAGGTCGCAATATAGGAGATACATCACAAAGTGCCTCATATATATACAACCCTTGTTCCCAGATAGTCCATTTTGTTTTTATAGCTTCTCGTTTTTCTTTTAATTTAAACGCTTTTAAATATGCTTTTGTCATGCAAACATCTTCATACCAAAATTGTTCATAAGTCATACCTATAGACATATATTGTGGACACATCTTTTCAAATTCTTGTGTCAGGAAGATATGCTCTACTTGTTTAGAATAGAATGAATCTAAACTACCTTCCATCCTATGTTTTTTGTTTCATCTTTGTTTTCATCATCATCAAATAGAGAATTATACGTTTCACTTATCATAGCAATTAATTCATTCGCTAATCCTCTTTTATCATTCATATTTTCATATATTTCTCTAACCTTTGAAGAGTTTACGTTTCTATGATTTTTTAAAAACGCTCCTTCAAAAGCTAAATCTACCATTGTCATTGGCTTATTTGTAAAACTTTCTAAATCAAATCCTTGTCTTTCCATTAGTTTGATTGAATCTCTACTAAATTCAAGACAATATTTTTTTCCTTCATAATCAAATTCTATTTGTCTAGCCATAATAATTCTTCCTCCTTTTTATTTTTATCCAACAGTAGTTACTGTTGATTTTGTGTTCCATGATGGAGCATTTGTAGGTGTTATTGAATTAGATACCTCTGCTACAGAGTTTACACTCATTTCAGGCAATCCCATTGGTGAAGGCACACCTGTAAAGAATAAACTATCTGTTAATCCAGGTACAACTACCTCAAACCATGTTTCTTTAGCAGGATTTGAAGCAATACCTGTATTGTAAGCAGTTACTAATGTTGCCCACGCATCCTTTAAAGCTTGTGAAAGATTGAAAGTAAACTCTAAAGCTCCTCCTAAATCTTTCAAACCTGGTATATATGTTTTATACTCTGTTTCATTTAAAGTAGTAGTTTCAAGGTTATCAGGTGCTGATGTTAATGCAGGTATTGATTTAACTCCTACTAGATCAATGTACCCTGATGTAGGTCTTGTTCCTGCTGTAGTTTCTACAGCATATTTTAAATGAACTCCTATTGTACTTAAATATGTTGCCATTTTAAATTCCTCCTTTTTAATTTACATATATTAAATTTGTTTCTTTATCATAAACACAAGAATATCTAACTGTTCCTGTCATAATTGTTTTGTCTGTTATATATGGTTGAATAACAACATCTCCCATTCTTTGCATTTTATAATTGTTTCTTATATAATCTTCAATTATTCCTAACATAAATCTAACACTATCAATATAATCATACTCCTGTGTATCTCTACTAAAACATACAAATTGATAAGTTAAATCAATAGTTCTTTCTCCCTCAGCTGTACTTCTTGAAAGTATTTCACTATTATTTATTTCTTGAATAGTTATTTTTGGATATGTTCCTTTAGGTAAAGGTTTATATATTTCCTTTACTATTGTATCTTTATATGAATCTTGCCTTGAAGAAAAAATATTACTTAATCCTGCTTCTATTTGTTTTATTAAAGTCATTATCTAATAACCTCCTCTATCCTTTTTTTTATAACAGAAGGAGCGTCTTTAATTACTTTTTTAAATGAATTATGTCCTTCTTTTTGTGCAGGAATACCTTGCGTATAAACTTTTTTGCCATTATTATAATAAGTCCAATATAATCCACCAACAGGAATACCATTTTGAGATGCTTTAGTATTATTACCTTTATTTTTCCTAATAGTTTTTCCCGAATTATACGGATTTAATCCATAACCTTCTTTAGGCGGATGATCACTTTCTTCACCTTTTGTACCAGTTCCAAATTCATCATATATTGCCTGTTGACCGCTCATAGCAACCTTCTTTTCATTTTTATTTCCAGTTATAGAAAAATCCATAGGTGTACTATCTTGATATTGTTGTTGAGCTTCTCTGTATATTTTTAACATTTCATCTAAAGCTATATTTGCTAAATCATCCGCAATATTTTCAGCAACTTTATCTAACGAATTAGCCCATCTATCTAATGTTTTTTGAATATCATCTAATTCTTTAGTAGATAATTCAACACTATAACTTCTATTCATCAGAATCACCAACCATCCTTTGAAGATAAATTGTTGCTTCGTTCAAATAAATTAATGGTTCTCCATCTACATAATAATCTGCATCTACACAATAATCATCTGTTGTTACAGGAGGTTTAGTAAATATATAACATCTATCAAAATTATGAAAATTCTTTGCTTTTTCTACATCTGTATAAATAGCAAGTCTATTTATATAATCATTACCAAAAGCAATTATTTCTCCATCTGTTGATAATGGTTGAAAATTTAATTTATACAAAACTGGGGTAGAAAATTTTATTCTTCCACTTTTACTATCAGTTATTCTATTACATAAATAAACATCTCTTCTATTTCTCAAAAGTTGTTTCATTTACCCCACTCCTTTAGCTAAAGGAATTATTTTCTTTGTCAAACCCGCAGGATAATCAGAAGCACTATCGTAACTCCTATTTACCCCACCTTCACTATGACTTTTTTCTCCTTCTGCTCCTTTTTTCATAATTGCACTTACAGCTAATTGTATTATTATTCCTTCATAGATTTTTTCATAAGGTTCATCATCAGTTGGACTAAAATGTCTGTCATTATAATATTCTAATAAAGCAAATTCTAACTCTTGCTCTAATTCTTCATCTTCTATAATGATTTCTCTTCTTTCAAGTCTATCTTTTAACTTTTCAGCTAATTGTTGAATTTTGCCATTGTTCTCGAAATCCATTTTAATCCCCCTTACTTATTTTTCTTTTCTTTTTATTTAGAAATTCATAAGCTTCTTCTGTTGAAATAGAAGTTACAACTTGATCTAAATAATCTCTAACAACTTCATTTTCAGTAGCTAACACATTATAAGAACCGTCTTTTTCTTTCTCTATTTTAACTTCTACAAGCTTATTAACTAAAGGCTTTACATATATTTTATTTTCATATACATATAACATATCCTATTTTCCTTTCTTCGTAGTTTTTCCTTTATTGGTTGATTTAACTTTTTCTTTTGGTTGTTTTTCTTGATTATCTATTAAGGAAGCCACTTTTTCAGTAGCTTCCTTCTTTTCGGAAGCTATCTGATAACCAAGATTTTTAAATTGTTCTTCGTAGGTTTTCTTTGAACATACTAAAGTATGATCTCCCCTCTTTATAGTTACCATTATACGCTCCTCCTATTTTTATTTAATTAACCTAAACTTGTTGGATCTGTATCTACAATGAATACTCCATCAGCTTTAGGGAATGATGGTAATGCTACCATTGAAACTTTAGTTTCAACATTTACAGGATCTTCTATAGCAAATGTTGTTACAGCAATTCCTTGATTTACTAATGCAACTTCTGCTTTTGTTGCTCCTGTCATTAAATCACTTTCCTCAGGTGTTACTCCTAAGTGTGTATTTCCTAATTCACCTTCTGGCATTAAAACAAATACATCATCTGCAAAGTAATTTACAAAGTTTCCTGTAGATTCATCAATATATCCATCATCATTTACATATATTACTAAGTTAGTTTCTTGTTCAATAAATCTTCTAACTTGCTCTGATGTTATATAAACATCTCCATTAGACATTGCATAAATTCTCTTTGAAATATTTGTATTAGCTGTTAAATTCTCTAATAAATTAGAATTACACATAGCTCTTGTTAATGTATATCCTGCTCTTCTAGCAGTTTTCTTAATATCGTTAATATCTTTAACAATATTAGCACTTGCATTATCCCAAGCTGTTTCAACTGTAATTTTATTAGCTTCTGGCATACCATAATCATAAGTATATGATTGTCCATTACTTGTTACAGTTAATGCTCCTGTTGTTAATACTTGCATTCTCATTCTTTCAATTGTTTCATAAGCTGCTGTTATTAATTTGATTTGATCATCAAATATCTTAACTATTATAGCATTTATGATTGTTTCATTTTGAGTTTGCATTAATGTATTTAATTGTTGCCTCATTTTTTCATCTATTACCATAGACTCTTTGAAGAAAGGCATTTCTGTTTTGAATTTTTCTACACCTTGTCTATCTCTTCTTATTGCTTTTGCATCATAAGCAGATAATCTTAATCCAACTGGTTGATTATTTGCTCCTTTAATCCAACTGATTTCACAACCTATTTCCTTTTTAAATGGAAATAATTGATCACCAACTGTATAAGTATTTAAATTCTTCTCTAGCCAATATGCTACCATATTGCTACTTGTTACTAATTCATATATTGATTTTGCCATAATTAGATCGCACTCCCTTCTACAAAGATTATTCTAGGTACAGCGCCTTTTACATTTGATGTAATTAATGCTTTTGTTGTATCATCTATTTTTAATAAATCTACGCATCCTGCTAATATTATTGTTGCATTACTTGTTCCTGCTGTAACATCTACATCATGTAATAATATAGCTCTTGCTGTATTTCCATTTGTTTTTGTGAAGGCTGTATCTCTTTTTTCAATATCACCTGCTAAAGGTGTTCCTGCTCTTAATATTTTTCTTCCATCAGTATCAGCATCAACACCACTATTAGATACTTGAGCAGGTAATGTTACCATATAGCTATTGTTAGCTATTAATATGTGTTTGTCAACACCAAAAGTTTCTTTAATTACTGCCATTTTATTCTACTTCCTTTCAAAAAAATTTTTTTCGCCTTTTACTTCTACTTTCGTAGATTGAGCTAATTCCTTTCCAAAAGAGCCTTTTTCATCTCCTTTGTTTCCAGTATCAGAACCTTCTTTGAAACCGCCCATTTTTCCAAGCTTATTTTTAATTGTTTCAGACTTTCCAGTTTCATAAGCACTTGCTACTATTTTTGCAATATACTTACTAACTTTTTCTGTCTTTTCATTTTCTTCAAAAGATATTCCTGATAAGAATTCTTCAAATTCTTTATCATCATCTTTTATTCCTGCTTTTATTTTAGCATCTGCTAAAGAACTAATCGCTGTTTTTTTGCTTAATGTTAGATTACTTTCTTTTAATTGTTTTTGTAAATCTTCAATTAATTTTTTAGTATCTTCATCAGCTTTTTTCTTTTTGTCATCATCTGTCATTTTAGCATCTAATTGTGATTGCAATTCAGCAATCTTATCGTTTAGCTCTTTTTGCTCAGCCTTAGCCTTACCACTATTCGTATATTCCCCTGTTGACAATACTTGTTTCTTGAAAAATGATTGAATATCATCCTTAGTCATATTATCCTTAAAACTATCTCCCATCATTTCTTTTAACAATTCTTCCATATCTTTTTCCTTTCTTTCGGTAGCGTTTTATTGCACTTCTCTGTGCCTCACCTATCTACAAATATAGCCATCGTAGAACTGGCAATATAAATCTACTGTTTAGATTTTTTATCTAAACAAAATTAACATCAACTGTTTCTTTATTTTCTGTATCTTCTTCTTTGAAAACGGTCTGTGTCTGCTTGTTTCCATTTCCGTCCATCTCGGTTTGATTTGTTTTTGTTTTTTGTTCTTCATTATATTTCTTACCTCTCTCAACTACTCCTGTTATATCTGTTGTCATATCTGCCATAGCAAGTGCATCCTCTGGTGCAATTGTATTTGTAGACATCAACGTACTATAACTTTGAGCTTTTGTTTGAATATTATCATTTTTGTTTCTAGGCAATTTAATATCTATATCTTCAAGTTTAAAATTTTTAGATACCATATTCAATAAATGTAAAATTTCAATTGCAACTGCCAATTGTTTCTTTTTAGCAATTTTGAAATATGACTCTTTTATTCTTGCAACAATTTCTATATCAGCCCAACCATCACGAAGTTTAACAGCATCTCCTGTATCTCCGCCACCGCCAGACCTTGTCTTTCTATCAGGAATACCTGTTACCACTTTATAAGCTTCTTCAAAATATTCCCTTAAATTCTGAATACCTAAACTATCTAATTGCTGATAAATAAATTTAGCATCTACATCAACACCTGCTTGCCCAATTAATTGTAATATCCTATTTTTTCTTGCTTTTTCAGCTTCTGTATCAGTTAATTCCGCATTCATTATTACTAATAAACTCTTTATTACATTTTCTACGTCAGTTAAACTATCACTTGCAAGTAAGTTTAACGCATCACTTATATTTACAGCCGTTTCAAAATCTCCTTGCATAAATTGATTATTTTTAACTAAACATATAGGATTTAAACCTATTGGATTTATATCATTATCCACAATTCTTGCACTATTGTTGAAAGAATTTTCATTATCACATTCTAATTTAAATGTTTCTGTGTCTGTATAACAATAAAATACTGTCTTTTTCTGTTCTTTAGACGAATAATATGTTACTGATAATTTAACAGGATTTCCTAATTCAGGAGAACATACTACAAATGTTGTTCTTGGATCTAAAGCTATTGGTACTAATGGATAATCAGGCATATAATCACTATATAACTCTTTTGTTGGAAATGTTCCAAAATAACTCATTCCAACAATACTTGCCATTGTTCCTACTTCATTATCAATTGTTTCAGAGTTTTCATAATTCATTATATCAATTAATTTTTCAATATCCCTTTGATATTTTCCTTTTCTTTGAGTAATCTGCGCTCCTTGTGAATATGTGTACCCTACAATCGTTCTTACAGTTGAATTTGCATAATTGATAGTTGTTTGATTTTCGATATTGTTTTCATAAAAACTACTTGTGCTTGCTTTATAATCTTTGTTCTGATTCCCAAAATAATAATCTAACAACCAATTAATATCAATTCTATTTTTTAAGTGTTGATTCCACGCTTTAGTCATAACATCAATAATAGTGTTTTCATTTATTTCTTCATCTACTATTATTAATCTTCTACCTTTTCCTATCAATTATTTTCACCTCATCTTTTCTCCAAAATAAAAGCCAATGACTTTTATCATTGACTTCTTATGAGTTCTTTTCTTTTTATTTCAAATTCTTCTTTACATCTCGAACACCAAAAGTATATACCCTCTGTATTTGCGTTTATTTCTATTGTACAAATTAACTTTTTGCATTTCGGACATTTTATCTTTATTCTATCCTTAAAATCGATCATAGTTTCTCTCCTAATTTTATTTTATCATATTCGTTTTTTTAAGTCAACTTTTTTATGTAAAATTTTTAAATACCTAATAATTCTCTGCTAATATTACTTACAGCTTTACCATAATTGCCTTTTGCTCCTAATACATTAGCAAATAATGTAGCCAAACTATCAGGTGCGTCCTCATGCTGCTTTCTTCGTACGTTTTTTGCCGTACTTTGATTAAATTTAAACACCTGATTTAACGCTTCATTAAACATTTTATCGCCTTTTATGCTCTCCCTTATAGGAATTACTAATCTATACTTTGACGCCCTGCTTCCTCTAATCTCTGCCTGATAATTCAATATTCTATCCGTTTTTGACTTAGTTGTTGGTGCTTTCTTACTCTCTACATAACATTCTATGTTCTCTTCTTTTAACATTCTTTGTATGTCATCTGCATATTCATCTCCACCATTGTTTGCTTCAAAACATATCCTACTTACTCCATGTAACTTAATTCTATTTACTACCTCAGGCTTTGTTACCGTTTTGTCTGCTTTATTTATAAAATACCAATCAATCAATTTACAATCCCCATTTTCATATTCATCCACTATAGGCATTGAAAACCAATCATCTCCACCCCACGCAACATCACACGAAGCCACAGTTCTCACATATCCTTCTTCTTTTTCAAAATAATCAGACAAATCAAACTTCTTGAAATCTTTTTCATAAAATAATATTCCTTCTCTTTCTATCGGCTCTTGCTGTATTAAACAACTAAATGATACAGCATCCATCAAATCTCTGTCCTCATGAAACATCTCTGTCGTTATCGCAAATCCATATTTATAATTAAAATTGCTCTCATCATTCTCATTTAGTCCTGGTATCCTTATCCTTATTAGCCTATCAGGCGCTGTCCTTTCATAATAATCTATCGTTCTTGACAATGGATCATTTATACTGAATATCGTTCCATTTAAAAGTAGTTTACAATCCCTTTGCATACGTTTTCTCGTTGTCCCCGTAAACTCTATCCACTTTTTGTCCATTAAATCTTTATTTGACGCTTCTTCTATATCTTTTACTAAGTCATCACAAAATAATATGTCATGCGCCCTCGTCCTTCCTGTTATCGAACCATCAAATCCTACACAATATAAACTATACTCTGAGTGCGGCTTCTTCCTGTTCTCCTCATCTGTGTAATCTAAACTCATCGTTTCCGCACTTCTATATAATTCCTTTATCTTCGGAAACATCTTTCTAAAATTCCCGTTGTCATCATTAACTAACGCATCTATTCCATTGTACCCCTTGTCTTTCGCTATCGATGCTGAATAACTGACAAACATCTTCGGCTTATCTGGGTTCTTCCCTATTGACCAACTTAAAAATCTCTGCCCTAACGCTGTTTTCCCCGTTCCTTGTGGCATCGATACTGTCATTATCGGTCTGTCTGTCCTGTAATAAAACTTACTATACTCCCTCGCTACCTCATTTAATACATTTGTTCTCGGCGCTATAAACTGCTTGTCCGCCGCTATCCCAAATTCTAACGCAGGCAAATAGTATTCAAATAAATATCTCCCTAAATAATAGTATGTTTCCTTCATCGCCTCATATAACTGCTTTTGCTTCCCTAAATCACTTTCCTTCCTTATCGCTTCATTTATCTCTATCGCTATTTGCTTTCCAATTAATATACTCTCACTTAAAACTAATTCCTTATCTTTATAATCATATTTAACCTTACTTAACTTCTCTCTCTCCTCAATTAACGATAAATCATACCTCAATACATTTAATACCAATAACCTCGTTACTCTATCCAATTTCCCATTCTCTAAGTTGTACCTTATCTTCCTGATGTCTGCCTCTATTTTTAAGTAATCTTCTTCCATCTCCCTCTCTCCTTAATAACTCTTTATTATTATTATCTCTATTATCGCAAATACTATTAATGCAAATAAATTAGCACTTATCATCTTCTCCTCTTTTCTCCAATCTTCTGCCGCTACTATTACCGCTACCCCTACGATTATTCCTAATACTATATGGATTATCTTTAACGCTAACATTTTCTACTCCTCTCTAATATCTCTATTATTACTTTGTTTACACTTATTCCCCTCGCCTTAGCCTCTATTTGCAATCTCTCATTTATCTCCTTCGGTAACCTTATACTCCTCTTTATTTTGTTCGGATTTTCCATCTCCTTCCTCCTTCTCCTCTCCTAAATCAATAAAATTCTCTTGATATCTTTCTTTTACTTCTCTGTAATATTTTTCCTCTTCGTTATTTGTATCATATTGAAATCTTAAATCCATTAATATATTATCTTCTTTCGTTCTTTTTATTCCTAAATATGCCATATAATCAATAAATATTTTTAACGCTTTCTTCGCATCTTCTTCGCTTTTGTAACTCTCTATTACTACTACATTCTTCTCTCCATCTATCCCGACAAGGTTGCTTCTTATTACCTTTATGCTCATGTTACTTACATTTATTAACTCTCCTTCGCTATTTATAAATCTTATATCCATCTTTATTTTCCTCCTTATCTATCTTTCTTAATGATTCCATTGTATTTTCATATAAATCACTATATTCAAACGACTTACACTTAAGTAAATGCTTATACCCTTGATACTTCGTATTTATCACCATATATTCTAACTCTACATTCTTATTAGTGCATTTATACTTATCATTACAATATTTACACCTTAAATCGTAACATTTTACCACATATCATCCCTCCCTATCTCTATTATATCATTTTGTGGTGGCATTGTCAAGTGGTGGCATTTTCGGCTTTTGTTAGATGCTTGGGGGGTTGATATGCGCCTTCGTGAAAATACGGTATATAGGGGTTGGGTGCGTGTAAATATGGCATTTTTATATATGTTATTTATAAATAATATATGATTTTTGTTATTCTTTCCGCTTCTGTATACTCTAAAATATTTCAAAAAAAATAAAAAAACTTTTCAAAAACACTTGACAATTATCTAATAGTATGATATACTATAAACAGTTAAGAGGAAAGGAAGTGGAACAAATGAAAAAGAATAAAAAACAAATCAAAATAAGAAACACAAAAAGCAACATATTTTTTATAATAATTGGCAGACTTGCAACATACTTTACAATATATGTAGCAATAGAAATATTTTTATATAAAATTATTATATATGTACTTGATAATTGCATTACAACAATATAAAAAAAAATATATTTTTTTATAAAAAACTCTTGACAATTATCAAATAATATGTTATAATATAATTAAGTTAAGAGAAAGAGGCGGAAGAGCGTTGCAAATGGTGATATTGGAAAAAGTAGAAAAAGCCCAACGACCCGCAACAAACTGTTAACTAAAAAAGAAAAAGAAAGGCACGTTTTAAGCGTGAAATGGTGGTAAAAATGAGTTATAATTATTATGAAAGTATGAAAGAAGATATAAGAGAATATCTTGAAAATACAAATGAAAGAGATGAGCAAGAATTATATGATGAAATGTTTATAGCGGACAGCATAACAGGAAACGGAAGCGGTTCTTATACGTTCAACACTTATCAAGCAGAAGAAAATCTTTGTCATAACATGGACTTATTAAAAGAAGCATTGCAAGAATTCGGAAGCGATATTGACTATTTAGAAAGCCCAGAAGCTTGCGACGTTACAATTAGATGTTATCTACTAGGACAAGTATTAAATGAAGTGTTAGAAGAAATAAAAGAAGAAGAAGAAGAAAGCGAGGTTGAATAGTATGGAAAAAATAAAAAATAATATTAACGAATTAATTATTGATGGAATTAAACCGGAACAATTGGAGAATTTGGAAGAATTACAGGCGCTTTATGATTCAAGGCAATCATTTTACAAAAAAGCACATGTTGGAACATTCACTTTTTCAAATGGAAATATAACTTGTAAATATTTAAAAAGCTATAACACAATTGTTGCATGTATATTTCAAAATCAATTAAGGATTTATAGCGGATTTTCACAAACAACAGCAAGGCACATTCGAGAATTTGCAAATCAAAATGGATTCTTTGATTGGATTCCATTCTCAGACATGAAAAATACTTGTGTAATAAGTAAATAAAAGGAGGTATAAAAAATGAATATAGAAGAATTTAAAATTGAAAAATATCCGCAAGAAATAGCGGAAAAATTATATAACTTACAACTTGACATGGATTGGATGGATTATGAAGAAGAAAAAGAGCAAATAGTAAACGATTTAGAAAACGCAATATATTATTTGAAATCAGTTTGTGAAAATGAATATAATGCAAATTATTTTAGAACATTTTACAAAATTTTAGAAAATATTTAAGGAGGTCAAAAAATGAACGAGTTAGAATTGTTAAACAACAACACAACGGAAAACAAAATAATAAACTTTTTTACAATGTATGATGTACAATTACAACATGTTCAAACAATTTCATCATTTTCAGTCAATAGATATTATTTTAAAATAACAAATAATTCAAAAATAAGAAAAATTCAAAACTTAACAAGCGAACTAGAATTGTATATTGAAATTGAGAAAATAAAACTTGACTTTGACAAAGAAAAAGGTTGTATCGTCTTTGAAACAAGCAAAAAAGATAGAAAAATATTGCATTTTAACGAATTAAAAAATGAAGAAACAAAAGGCTTGACCGCTTCTATTGGAAAAGATATAAACAACAAAGAAGTATCAATAAACATTGCAAAAGCTCCACATCTATTGATTGCAGGAAGCACAGGAAGCGGAAAAAGCTGCTTGATGAATGACATCATTGTTTCATTAGTCAACAAATATGATGCAAATTATTTTAAAACGGTATTGATTGACATAAAACAAGTAGAATTCACACAATATAAAAACATACCACATCTTGCCACGCCTGTTATAACTGAAACAGATAAAGCAATTGACATTTTGAACAAAATGATAATAATAATGACAAATAGATATAAAATTTTGTCAGATTTAAACTATAAAAATATGGAGGATTACAACAAACAAGAGCAAGACAAAATGTGTTATTATTTAATTGTAATTGATGAGCTTGCCGATTTATTCATTCAATCGCCAGACATAGAAATTTTACTTTGTAGACTTGCACAATTAGGGCGTGCTGCTGGAATTCATCTTATTTTAGCAACGCAAAGACCAGATAGCAAGACAATAAGCAGTAAATTGAAAGTAAATATCCCATCACGTTTAGCTTTAACAGTTACAAATCACTATGACAGTAAAACAATCCTTGATGAAACAGGAGCGGAAAAATTAACAGGTAAAGGAGAATTTTTGTTGAAAAAATCAAACGGTGAAATCGTAAGAGGTCAAGGCGCATATATTGAGAATTTAGAGGAGGTATTAAAAATATGAAAATTAAAGAAGAAAAACAACTAAACGACTTAGAATATAACTTTTTAAATGACTACACGCAAAAAAGCAAAAAAGAAATAACAGAACAAGAAAAAGCGGAAGCAATGCACACAATAGGGCAATTTTTCAAAGTATTGATGTTCTTGTTCTTTGCTCCTATCTGTATTATTGGTTTTTTCTGTATAGAGTGTGCAAAACAGGGCGGAAGCGGTCGAGGAAGTAAAAGAAGATAAACCACCCACAAGAAGCGGAAACGCTTCTTTTTTTATGTCTTTTAATTGTATAAATACCTATAAAAACTACATGTTTTTTAAAGCCTTAATAATCAATTTTAAGGCTTTTTCTTTTTTAGGTATATACTTATATTACTTGCCACCACAAACTGCTTAAAATTAAAACTCGCAACATTTTCAAGTGCTACACTTATTGAAAATACTGATTTTACCGTTTCAACATTGCACAAAATGATTATTTTGTGTAATTTACATAATAACTTTACAGTATCTATATATACCCTATTTTCAAATAACTTATTCAAAAATTTTTCACCTAAAAAACACCTCAGAAAGTTTTCAAAGTTTTCAGAAAGTTTTTTGATTTTTTTTCTCACAAAGTCGCCAGAGTTTTTAACAGAAAGTCGCTGAAAGTTTTTAGACTTTTTCTGCGACTTTTTCTCCCTCAATTTCTATAACTGCATTCTCTGGCGTATCAGGTAAAGCAGCAACAATTTCATCAGTATTATTTGGAACATCTCCGCTATTAGTTGGAGTTACTTCGACTTGTTGAACATCTTTCATGCCTAAATAATTTTTAGCTCTAAAAATCCAAAGTGAAGGAGGAATTTTTCCATCACGAGCTAAATTACTCTCCATCATAGAAACAGTTTCCTTTGCCCTTTTAATAATCTGCGAGTATCGCTTGTAGCCTTCAAATTCGCCGTTTATTCATATCATAAAAAGTTCTAATAGGAATACCGCAAGCAACAGCAATTGATTCATAAGTAGGGATTTCATTCATTTCAGTACAAAGGTCAAAAAGTTGTTGAATACGTTGTTCCATTTCATCTTCTGATTGAATTCTTTTAACATTAAGGGCATTAACAGCGAGAGTAAACTTCCATTTTTTCTTCATATAAGCATCATCAATATCTTTAACTGCTTTAGAAACTGAAGTTCTATTACTAATATTATTAACTTTACTACTCACAAAACCACATCCTTTAGATACATTATACCGTATATGGAAAGAAAGTGCAACCACTTTTTCAAAAAAGTTAAGAAGCAATAGTCGACCAAGAAGTTGTTGGTCTATAGTTGGTCGACAAGTTGGTCGAGCAGCTAAAGTATTGGTATTACTATATTCTTTCTTCTTTTTCGACCAATAAGAAAGAAATAATATATATTAAAGAGATAGAATATATAGTATATATATACAATATATAAAAGTTTTCAAACAATGTTGGTCGAACTGGAAAAAACCATCTCAAAACGTTGAAAAATAAGGATTTCTGTGTTCGACCAAGAAAATCGCAAGTTGGTCGAGTTTTTTTACATTTTTTCTCTGCAATTCTTTTATATTAAGTGTTTTCGCTTATTCTTTACATAACAACTTTACCTTAACATAATAACACAAAATACTACATTATGTAAAATAAAAAACAAATTTTAAAAGCAATTATCATTTAATAAATGATAAAGAATTTTATAAAAAGTTTTTAAGTATATAAAAATGAGCAAAAATTAACCCTTGTATACATAAAGTAATAAAAAAAACTAAAAAATATCTTAAAAATATCTTGACAAAAAATAAAAAAAGTTGTATAGTATATTTATCATTTAAAAAAGGAGGGAAAATATGAAAAGAAAATTAAGAGCTTTAAATAATCAATCAGATAGTTTGTACATAACAATACCTAAATATTTGGTAGATGTCTTAGGGTTAAAACAAGATATGGATATAGATATTGAGTTAAGAGCAAAAAAAATAATTATAAATACTGACATAGAAAAGAAAAATGATTAAAAATTACAGATTCCTTTGAGAGCGTTAAAGAGAAAGGAGAAGATAATGAATAATGTATTAGCTGAAAATGAAAATATTGCAAAAAAGACTAAGGAAAAAAATAATGCAAAAGTATACCCTATATGGTTAGAACAATTAGATAAGACTAAAGAAGGGAAAATTAAAAATACTTTTAATAATTTTAAAATAATACTTGAAAATGATGAAGAGTTTGCAGGAAATTTAATGTTTAATGAATTTGCATTTAGATCTTGTTATAAACAAAAAGGAAAAATAACTTTTATTAATGACAATATTGTAACTGATATACTTATTAAAATCGAAAGAAAATATGATGGGATTAATAATCGAAAAATTCTTGAACAAGTTATTGATTTGGTTACACAAGAAAATTCTTTTAATCCAGTTATTGAACATTTAAATTCTCTTAAATGGGATGGAAAACCTAGATTGGCAACAGCTTTGTCTGATTACTTTGGATGCTTGCATAGTAGATATAATGAATATTGCTTTAGAGTTTTTTTGAATGGAGCAATCGCTAGAGCTTTACATCCTGGTATTAAATTTGATTATATGCTAACTTTATATGGCGATCAACGGACAAGGTAAAAGTACTTTCTTTAGATATTTATGCGGAAAAGATGAATACTATCAAGATAATTTGGATGATTTTAGCGGTAAGTCTGCTTTTGAGAAAACTGAAAATAAATGGATAGTTGAAGCAGCGGAAATGACTTATATGTCAAAAAATAATATTGAAAAGGTTAAAGCTTTTATTACAACACAAAAAGATAATGTAAGATATAATTATAAAAAATATTCAGAAGATATACCAAGAAGATTTGTATTATTAGGTACAACTAACAACCCTGAATTTTTAACTGATAAAACAGGTAATAGAAGATTTTTGATTGTTAATGTTAAGGCAATTAATAAGCCTAAAAAATCTATTTTTTCTGACACTATACAAGAAGAATGTAATCAAATTATGGCAGAAGCTTATCATGATTATTTAAATGGAATGGATTTTTTGGTTATGCCTGATGAATTTAAACAACAAATATTAGATATGCAAAATGCTCACATGATTGATGACCATAAAGAAGGTATGATTAATGAGTATTTAGAAAAAATAATGTCAGATTTAAAGAAAAAAGAGCCTACAAGTTGGGGGTTAAAAAAATATTATTGTTGTATTAAACAATTATTCGTAGAAGCTTTAGATTATAAAATGACAGAAAAAATATCTAGGAGCGATTCTAATGATGTTGTTTTAATTATGCAAAAAAATCCACATTGGAAAAAATGCGATAGAAATGGAAGAAATATAAATACATCGTCAAAGCATAATTACGGAAATCAAAAAGCTTACGAATATATTTATGAAATTGATAAAAAAGATGAAAAAGTTAAAAACGGTAATGATTATTTAGTTCCTGAATTAAAAGAAAAAGTCGTTGAAGGTAAACAATTAAGTCATAAAGATTTTATTAATTTAATGAATAAAAATAATATAAACATAAAGGAGGAATAAAAATGATAATAATAAGTCAAGATAAAAAAAGTGTATATAATTTTGATAACGTAAAGTCGATAGATATTTTAGGAAATGAAGTTTATATAATAGATGATATTTTAAGTGATATAGGCGTTAAAATTGCAGAATATGAAACAGAAGTAAGAGCAAAAGAAGTATTAAGAAATATTATTGATTTGTATTCTGAGTATGGCTTAGATGGTAATTTGAATGTTAAATTATATCCTAAAATATTTGAAATGCCAAAAGAATAGGAGGAAAAGGGTATTGATGAGAATAGTGGAATTATTTGCAGGAATTGGAGCTTGTAGTAAAGCCCTTAAAAGAATAGGAATAGATGTAGAAATAGTTGATGCTGTAGAAATAGATAAATTTGCAATAGCAAGTTTTAATGCAATACACAATACTAATTTTGAAGTACAAGATATTTGCGAATGGGATAAAGATTTAAAAGATATTGACTTAATAACACATGGAAGCCCTTGTCAAGATTTTTCTGTTGCAGGAAAACAGGCAGGTGGAGATTTAGGTAGTGGAACTAGAAGTTCTTTAATGTATGAAACAATTAGAATAGTTGGAAAAATTCGACCCAAATATGTGTTATGGGAAAATGTAAGAAACATATTAAGTAAGAAACATAAACATAATTTTGATAGTTACATAGAAACTATGAATGTATTAGGATATAACAATTATTATCAGGTATTAAACGCAAAAGATTATGGAATTCCACAGAATAGAGAACGTGTATATACAATAAGTATTAGACGAGATATAGACGGATATAATTTTATATTTCCAAAAAAGGAAGAACTTAAATTAAGACTTAAAGATATGCTAGAAGATGAAGTTGATGAAAAATATTATTTATCTGATACAATGATAAATGGATTTTTAAAACATAATGAGAATCATAAACAAAAAGGTACAGGATTTATTTGGAAACCTAAAAATGAAACTGATATTGCAAGTACATTAAGAGCTAACGCAAGTTTATGTCCAACGGATAGCACAATAAAATGTGAGCAAGTTGGAAATTTAGCAGGCGGAAAATGGGATAAAATAAACGAAAGTTGTACAAGAGTTTATTCAGAAGAAGGAATAAGCCCGACAATACATACTTGTCAAGGTGGAAATACTGAACCTAAAATAATGATAAAAAATGCTAAACACCAACAAGATTTGGTTCAAACATGTGAAGGGATATGTAGAACTATTCCCGCAGGGACTCATGGGAGTACACCTCATTTATTAAAAACTATAGTTAACAATAGACCTTTGCAAATAAGAAAATTAACTCCAAAAGAATGTTGGAGATTAATGGGATTTGATGATGAAGAATTTGAAAAAGCTAAAAATGTACCTATGAGCAACACGCAGTTGTATAAACAAGCTCGGAAATTCAATTTGCGTACCAGTACTAGAAAAAATATTTAAAAAATTATTAGGATAAAAAGGAGGAAAACAAATGAATTATTGTTATATGATAATTTATAGCCACGAAAACGGTTATGCTATGTTTTATATTGAACGAGATAAAAAAATCGCTTACAATCAAGATATAAAAGAAATAGAGTGGGAAATATATAAGGCTAAAGGAAGAAATATACACCCTCACATATTAGATTATAGATTAGTAAATACTAAACCTACAAAAGAAAAAACAATAGATACAATGGAAGCAGAAGATTATATGAGATATTTAAAGAAAATTGTTGAAAATTGGAACAAGAAAGGGGCTAAAAACAATGAGGTTATGGGATTATAGATTAATACCTTTTTTGCCTAATGCTCAATTAAAAGCTATGAGATACGAAATAGGAGATATGGTAAAACAATATCCAAATATAAAAAATAGATTAGTAAGCTACTCTAATAACTACGATATAAAATATTTATATTCATTATTTATAGATGTTTTAGATGAATTTGATAAAAGAAAAATTAATCATAATAAAAAATACGATAGTGAAATAGAAAGAATAGTTAAAGAAAAAAGTAATTTTAAATTTAATGATTTAAACCTATTTTATCCTGAACATAACAATAGATATTTAAAACAATGTTATTTTAATTTACAAGAAAAAGCAGACAGAGGAATTGTAAGTCAAGAAGAATGGACTTTAATTCAAGAAAAATTTCATAATAAAATACATGGGTTTTAAAAATGAAAGGAGAAAAAATGAAAAAAATTGATTATTTAAAAAGAACAAATAAAAAATTACAGAATTATAGAGAGGAATTATTAAAAGAATTAGATTGTTTGGATCATGTATTAGAATGTAGTTTGAAAAATTATGATTTTATGATTAATTTTGCTATTGAAAAAGGTTTTGATGAAGTTGTAGATATTGGATGTGCTTATGGTCATCAATCAGAATTATGTGAGGGTAGAATCAAATATATTGGAATAGATAGAGAATATGTTAACTTTTATAAACCTTCTAAATGTTTTTGTTTAATAGAGGGTTATCCTAATAACAATAATTCTTTTAACCATCGATTCACAGATAGTTTAGCAATTTCTAATTTATGTGTGGGTTGGAATTGTTATGTAGATGAAAAAGAAGCGTTAGAACAATTTAAAGCACTTAAAAAAGATTTTAAGGCTTCTTTACTTCAATTACCTAAAGAAAGAGAAAAACTTTTAAAAAAAGTTTTTGGAAATGTTGAAAAAATAAAAAACAAAAGTTCAAGAATATCAGCATTTTATTATTGTTATTAAAAAGGAGGAAATTATGAAAGATAAATATTTGTTAATAATAGATGGAAAAGAAATTGAATGTGATAAAAAAGTCGAAATTATTTATTCAGATAAAGGAAAGAGGATGTTGTATAAAGATGTTTATATATTAAACGGATCAAAATTACATGAAGAATTGCCTAATGAATTAGAAATAAATAGCAAAAAATTCTACAAATCCAGTATTATAAGGAGTAATGGAGATTTTAGATTAATACAACTTTAAAAAAATGAAATTTCAAAAAAGAAATTTCAAAAAAGTGTTGACAAATTATAAAAAATGTGCTATTATATATATAACAAGGGAGGAGAACAATATGGAAAAGAAATTTTGTGTAGTTTGTGGTTCAGAAAATTTTTCAAGAAGTAAATTATATTGCAGTACAAAATGTGCTAATAAAGATTACTATCAAAAGAATAAAGCCCAGATTAATGAAAATCACAAAAAATGGAATAAAGAAAACAGAGATAAAACAAATAAATATTTTGAAAATTGGAAAACTAATAATCGAGAAAAACATTTAAAATATCAAAGAGAATGGGCTAGAAAGAAAAAGGAGAAAATAAATAATGAAAGATGATGTAATTATTAAAATGTTCGACAAAAACGAATTGCGAAGAATTGAAAGATGTGTAAAAACTAAAAATAAAGAAGCGATTATCGAATGGCGGAAAAGATTTTGAAATGAGATTAAACGAAAACTTTAATAAAATATATAGAGAAAAATATTTAAATGAGTTAAAAGAAAAATTAATTGATTTGGATGTTGCAGTAATGTATGCTTTACATTTTAACGAAAATACTAAATTTGGAAACAAAAGGCTAAAAGATTTCATGGATGATCTGGCTGCAACTATGAGAGGATTTTATAAAGATGATTTTGATAGAGCAGAATATAAAAAGATGTTAGAAGATGATGGAATTAAATTGGCAAAGGAGTAAAAATGAATAAAGTATTATTTAGTAGTAAAAAAGAAGATTGGGAAACACCGCAAGATTTATTTGATGAATTAAATAAAGAATTTCATTTTACAGTAGACGTAGCAAGTTCTGATTCAAATTATAAAGTAAAGAAACATTATACAGAAACAGAAAATGGATTATTACAAAATTGGGATAATGAAGTTGTCTGGTGCAATCCTCCTTATGGAAGAGAAGTTAATAAATGGGTAGAAAAAGCATATTTAAGTAAAGGTAAAACAGTAATGTTATTACCCGCAAGAACAGACACAAATTGGTTTCATACATATATATATAAAGAACCAACTGTAGAAATTAGATTTTTAAAAGGCAGATTAAAATTTGGAAATAGCAAAAATTCTGCTCCATTTCCAAGTATGATAGTAATTTTTGATAAACAATAAAAATATAAAAGGAGTAATTGTATGTGTAAATATTGTGAAAGCAAAGAATTAACTATAAGAATATCAGTTGTGTGGAAAAAAATTATAAGTAGGTGATTAAATGAGTACAAACAAAGTAGCAAGAAAAAAACTTGAAAAATTATACGGAGCAGAATGTTTTATAGATAAATTACATCTAAGAAAAGAACCAAAGAGAAAATATAAATCAAAAGGACAAATGCAAAGAATGAAACAATTAACATTTCATCATATAGTTATGAAAAAAGATGGAGGAAAAACTACAGTAGAAAATGGAGCTTTATTAAGTAGTTTAGCACACATGTATATTCATAGTTTACCTAGAAATCAAGAAGAATTTATAAATAATTTATTAAGAGAATACAAAAGACAAGTTGATGAGTGTAGATTAGTATTTGTAGATGATTTTGATGTACCGTTTAAAGTTACACCTGTAGAATTTTATGTAGATGAACGTGGCAAATATAACAGAGCAAAGAAAAAACAAGAAGATAAAAGATTAATTGATAAGTATTATGAGGAGGAGGAAAGATGAGTAAAGAAGAAGCTATAAATGTTTTAATTGGAATGGCAGTTTGTATAAGTCCAAAATTGCATTGTGATGATGATTGCCCCTTTTTTGAAAAAGAAGGTGAATGTAAATATGTCGAAGAAGAAAGAGATTTTGAACTAGTTGAAGCCGTAAAAATTTTAAAGGAGGAAAAATAATGGGAGATGAAAAAGGATTTACCTTTGTATGTAAAAATATAGAAGAAGTAAAACCTGAATTACCAGATATAAAAAGAGAATTAGTACAAAGATTAATACATGATTATGAAATAAAAATACAAGCTTTAGAAGAATTGCTGGAGGTGTAAATGATGGAAATGGAATTTATAATGTTATATCTTATAACGTTTGTAGCTTTAAGTTTCAGTTGTTGGAGATTAGGAACAATTGAAGCACAATTAGAGATTATAAAAGATGAGTTGGAGGAAATGAATGAAATATCCAAAATTAATAGGAGCATGTAAAGATTGCTTAGGCTGTATGCGTTTGGAAAATCCAAATTTCATAGGAGTATATAAATGTAAATGGAATCAAGAAAAAAATAAAAAAGAAAAACAATTTATTCAGGAGAAAATATGGAAATAGAAGATTTATTAAAATATATGCTTAATTTCTTTCAAAATATAGATAAAGAATTAGAAGAACTAAATAAAAAACAAAGCGAATGGGACATTAAACAAGATGAACTATTGCATTATATAGAAATTCATAAACTAAATGCAGCAAAGTCTTGTAAAGCAATAAGACAATTAAAATATATAAGAGAAGAACGAAGAAAAATAAAAAATGAAAGAGATATTGTTAAATCCATTAAAGATTCTTTTGCAGATAAATATAAAAACAAATTTATAGAAAAAGATATAATTCAAGCATTGAAAAAATTAAAAGAATTAGAAAAAAGACAAGAAACACCAAAATATAATTATCAGTTTTTAACTGAGGAAATGGAGATTAAAGATGGAATTAGATAATTTAATAAAAAAGATAAAACTATGTCTTGAAAAATGTTACAATGTAGATACTGATGATATTAGAAAGTTAATAGAAGAAACAGAAAAATTACAAATAAAAAATAAAAAACAGTATAAAGAGTTCATTAAAGAACATGGAGAAGTATGTGAAAAAATAAAAGAAGATATAAATAAGGAATGGATAAGCAAAATAAAAGCAAAAATAGAAGATATAAAAAAGTATAAAAATGATGATGAAAATTCAGTTACTAACGGAATAATTAATTGGGTTCTAAAAGTATTACAATCACTTTTAGAAAAAGAGGAGTAATATATGTTAATTAAAACTAATTATATGGATAAAAAGAAAAGTGTATATAAGTGTGATAAATGTAAAAGAAAATTAAATGGAGAAACGGTAATATATATTTTTGCAAAACAAGGCAAAAAACATTGTAAAATATTAGATGTATGTGAAAGATGTTTTAACGAAGTTAAACTTCATAAAAGAAAGGTTGATAAATGATGTATAAATATTATTTTAAAGCAATCCAATGTCATAAGTGGTATAGCAATTTTATGAGAGCTTGTGATTTAGGTATTGATGATGCAGGAATAAGTGTAGAAATATCTTTTGTAACAGATCAAAAACCTACTAAAGAAAATAAAGAAAAAATAATAAAAATATTAGAAAAAACTAAAGAAGAAAAATCTTTAGAAACATGTTTTGTTAATGTCAAATTTATTAGATGTGAAGTTTTGGAGGTGTAATAATGAATGAAATAGAAGATTTAAATGTAAGTATATGTGATTGGAGTTATCAAGAAGGATTAAGTGAAATAATAAATAATTTAAAAACTGTTAAATTAGATACTAGAGCTATGAATGAAACTACAGAATCTAGGTTAGTTGGGCAAGAGGAAATGTTAAAAAAAGTAATAGATTATTTAGAAAAATGTTTATAAAATTGTGAGGTGTAAGTAAATGAATATAGAAGAAAGTATTAAAAAGGCAAAAGAATTTATTAATTATCTTCCATCGGGTGTAGGAATAATATCATTTCGCAAAGGTCAATTTATAGATTGTCAAATAGCCATAGAAACTCTACTAACAGCTTATGAAAAAGAAAAAGAGAAAAATAAAGAATTAGAAAATACATTAAAACAAACACAAAATAGTTGGTATGAAGATACAAAAATAATCAAAAAACAATCTAAAGAAATAGAAGAATTAAAAGAAAGATATGAAAGAGCTAACAAAAGATATTTAAAATCTTTACAAGAAAAAGATGATAAATGTGAAAAACTTTTAGAATATGTAGAAACAGAAAAAGAAACTGATTATATTAGCAAAGACAAAATAAAAGCAAAAATAGAAGAAATAAAAAATATGACATTAGTTGAAATAGCTGAAAAAGTTGAAGGACATACATTTTTTTTATCATTGGAAGGATTAAGTGAAGGCAAAGAAATAGCATCATATTTTATACAAGAACTTTTAGAAGAAAAGGAGTAGAAGATATGTGTAAATATTGTGAGAAAGAAGAAAAAATTTGTGACGAATTAGATAAGCAAATAGAAATAATAAAAAATACAATACTAATTAGAAAAAGAATAGGAAATGTATTTGATTCCATAATTTACAATACGCAATTCAATATAAATTATTGCCCAATGTGTCGGAAGAAAGTTGGAAGGAGCTGATAATATTGAGTAAGGTATATATAGTAACTTGTGGAAATTATAGCGATTATGGAATAGAGGCTTGCTTTTCTACAAAACAAAAAGCACAAGAGTTTATAAAAAATGGTAAGAAAATAGAAACGTTTTGGGGTAATCCAAGAATAGAAGAATGGGATTTAGATGCTAATATTGATATTGTAGATGTGGTAAATATATTTTTTACATTTACAAGTCCACTTTCTAAAGGAAAACATAATGAAGAAGTAGAAAGTAGAGTAGATAAGTCAGTTAGATGTAAAGTTTATGAATTTGGACATAAAATAGATTTTTACGGTTCTGATTTTGAGATTTTACATATAAAAGAAATCGCAAATCCTAATAAAACAATAGAAGAAGAAATAGCAAGACTAACAAAAGTAGCTTATGATACAGCAAAGAAAATTAATTATTTATATAAAGTTGAAAATATAAAAACTTTAGAAGAGATAAGAAAAAGATTGGAGGGATAATATTGAGTGAAACAGATGAGATAAAACAGTTAAAAGAGTTAGTGAAAAATGCTCAAAATGATGTTGCACTATGGAAAACATTATATGAGAATTTAAAACAAGATTTTGAAGATTATAAAAATGGTAGAGATATAAATTATTTAGACAATAATCATCATAAAGTATTAGTTGAAAATTCATTAGGGCAAATAATTAAAGAACCCGAAAATATAGAATTTGAAGATATAGAATGTAAAATAATTATACACAATAAACTATTTACTGGATGGGTAATAGCAAATGATTTAGGAATTGTGCAAGAACAAGAATATCCTAGATTTATTAATTTGAAACAAATGGCTGATTATATTGAAACTAATAAGTTTGGCAGTTGTACAGTAATAGCGGAAAGTTCACTTAGTGGAGCAATTTATAGATACAACAATTATGGTAAAAAAGAATGGCAATTAGTAGGAACAATGTTAGGCTATGCTTAAAGCTTCGGCTGGATAGGAGGAGAAGATGAATAAAAAAATAAAGATTATAGATCTATTTAATAAAATAGCAAATGGAGAAGATTTACCTATAAAAATACAATATGGATATGATAGAAATAATTGCTGTGCAATATGGCAACTTAACCCAAGTTTAAAAGATTATTGTTGTAATAAAAGAGATATAGGAGATAATCAATTATTTGCAGATTATATAGGAGATATAACAGTAGTTTTAAATAATGAAGTTGACATATTAGAAGATAATACAGAAGATATAAAAAAGATAGAATTAATTAAAGATGGGTTAACAATAGAAAATATAAGTTCTATAGTTTTAGCTGATAGACTTAATGAGGTAATAAATGTAGTAAATGAATTAAGAAAGGAAAAAGAATAATGCCGTTTAATAGTGGAAAATATTATTTATTAAAAGATATATATTATAAACCAATAATGAAATGGTATATGAAAGTATGGTATATATTGACATTTAGAAAAAATAGAATAAAAGAATTTGAACAATTTAAACCTTTATTGAAAATAAAAAGTTAAGAATATATGGAATAGAAAATATACAAAAACTATCTAGTGAAATACTTGAACATTTAGAATATTTAGAAGTAAAGAAAAGTGGGGACAAACAATGATACCTAAAAAATGTAAAAATTGTTGTAAACAATATTTTTGTAAATTTGCAAGTAAAGAAGTAGAGAATTGCAAACAATTTGAGAGTTGGATTACTACTAAAAATTATGGGGAAGTAAAAAGAATAAAACAGAAAGGAGAAGAAAATGTATAGAATAAGATTAGAAAATTTAGAAGAACTAAAAGAAGGAAAAACAATAACTTATTTGTCAAAATTAACAGGTTATCCTAGAACCTATTTAAATCGTGTTTTAAAAGGAAATTTTTTAGTCGAAGAAGAAACTGCAAAGAAAATATTAAAACCAATTTGTAGTGAATCAAAAAAATTAAACGAAAAAATGAATTTGTATGGTATTGATACAATGGTACAACATTTTTTTAGAATAATATAAAAGAAAGGGAGTTTAAAAATGGAAGAAGAATTAATATTAAAACAAAAATACAATAGTTTGTTAGAATCACTAAAAAAAGGAGAAGATTATATAAGTAAAAATCCAGAGGATGAAAAAGCACAAAAAAGAATGGAAGAAATATCAGAAGAAATGAAAAGAATTATGGCTTTATTTCCTGATATGACACCTTATGAAATGCAAAATGGATTTGAAATAGTTATACCTGATGAAACGCCACAAGAAATTCCTAACAATCAGTTAATAAAGAAAGATGATAATAATATTTTAAATAACTTTGATAGCAATTGGAGTATTGCAGAAAAAATATCAACAAGTTCTTTATTACCTTCTGAATTTCAAGGAAAACCTGAAAATGTTATAATTGCTTTAGGAATGAGCCAAAAGATGGGTATAGATTTTTATACAATTGCACAAAACTTGCATCTTGTTAGAGGTAGATTGACATGGTCAGGAAGTTTTTGTAAAACTTTAATTGAAAAAACAGGTCAATATAAGGATTTAGACTTGGTTTATATTGGAGAAGAAGGGAAAGACAACAGAGGTTGTTATTTAGAGGCAACAAGAATTAGAGATAATAAAAGAATTAAAGGAACTACAGTTACGGTTGCTTTAGCTAAAAAAGAAGGATGGTGGACAAGAAAAGACAAAAATGGAAAAGAAACTTCAAAATGGTCTACAATGACAGAACAAATGCTAGGATATAGAGCTATGGCATTTTTTGCAAGATTATATACTCCAGAAGCTTTAAACGGAGTTATGACAAGCGAAGAGAGTCTTGATATAAATTCTTCAAGACAACAACCACAAGATATTTTGTAGGAGGTCAATATGAGTAATATTAAAAGAAAAATAAGAAGAAATGAGTTAAAGAAGGAATTAGGCACAAATAAAATTCAAACTGCATATCATGATAGATATGACACTATTGAACAAAAAATAAGAAAGGAAATTAAAAATGCAAAGAATAATAAAGTTTAGTAAGATATGGAATGGAAAATATCAACTTTCAGGAAATATGACTTTTGAAACAAATTTAGGTTTTATGCAATTGACACCAGAACAAGGATTAGAAATTGCTTTTACATTGTTTGATGACTATGGAATGGATTATGACATTTTATATGAACTAGAAGATAAAATAAAAAAGAAAGGAGGAGAAGATGAAAGTAACACAGAAGAACTATTTTAATAAAGAAGTTTCTCAAATTTATACGGGTTCAACTGAAATTAAAGAATTTTTAAAATGTGAAACTTGTGCGGTTGTAAAATTAAATGGAGAATGGCAAGAAGAAAAAAGTAAAGCAATGTTAGTATCAAGTTATATAGATGCAGTTATTTCGCATGAGTTAGCTGATTTTGTAGTTGAAAATCCCGAAATATTTACAAAACAAGGCGAATTAAAAGCAGATTATAAATTAGCAGAAGAAGTATTGAATCAAATGCAACAAGATGAAATGTTTATGAAGTATTTAAACGGAGAACATCAAGTTATTATGACAGGAGAAATATCAGGAGTTCCCGTAAAAATAAAAATTGATAGTTTTCATAAAGATAAATGTATTGTTGATTTAAAATGTATAAAAGATTTTGAGTTAATCTGGAATAATAAAACAAAACAAAAAGAAAATTTTATACAATATTATGATTATATTTTACAGGCTGCATTATATCAAGAAATTGTTAAACAAAATACAGGAAAACAATTGCCATTTATTATAGCCGCTGCAACAAAAGAAAAGATTTCAGAAAGAGCCTTGTTACAAATACCACAAGAAGAATTAGATTTAAAATTAGAATTTTTAACTCAATATTTACCACATATGCAAGAAGTAAAACAAGGTAAAATAGAACCTAGAGAATGTGGATATTGTGATTTTTGTAAAAGCAAAAAGAAATGTAATTCATTATATTATTATAATACTTTCTTTGAAGAAAGAAATAAATAAGGAGGAAAAATAAAATGTTTTTTAATAAAAGAAAAAAAGAAGAAAAAACTGCAAATGAGGTAGTAAAGGATATGATTACGCATAAAGCGTTAAAAGATTTAGAAGAAAAAAATAAGGAAATTGAAGAATTAAATGATGCAATAGTTGTTGCATTAGGAAATGCAGAAGATTTAAGAAAACAAAATAAAAAATTAAAAAGTGATAATAAAACTTTAAAAGCAAATTTAGAGGTTTTAGAAACAACAGTTGAAAATATTAAAGAAATATGCGATAATTCAAAAGGAAAAGTTATTTCAAAAAATAAAATTTTAAAAGAATTAGGAGAGTAAAAAAATGGCGTTAAATAAATGTATAATACAAGGAAATTTATGTAAAGATATTGAATTATTAACGACAAATAATGGTGGAACTTATTTAAGAAATACAATAGCATGTCAAAGAAATTATTCAAGAGAAAATGAAGAAAAACAATCAGATTTTATTAATATTGTAACTTATGGAAAAACTGCTGAATTTATCAGTAAATATTTTCAAAAAGGAAGTCAAATTTTAATAGAAGGAAGAATACAAACAGGCAGTTATGAAAAACAAGACGGAACTAAAGTATATACAACAGATATTGTTGTCGAAAGAGTATTCTTTTGTGGAACAAAAAAACAAGAAAATAATTTTGAAACTGAAATGGAAAATAAAAATGTTACATTAAATGTTGTAGAAGATTCTGATCAACTTCCATTCTAAGGAGGACAAAATATGGGAAAAAAACAATATCAATTAGGAAAAAGTTTTGAAGAAAATTTATGTTGGTATTTATTTAAAGAAGGATATTATGTAATATATAATGAAAAGCGGAATATCTGGAAGTCAAAATTGTGATATTATTGCAATTAGGAATAACATTGCTACTTTAATAGAATGTAAAAATCTTGAAAATAAATCAGGTTTATTTAATCTAAATAGGGTTGAAGCAAATCAATGGTCTGCTTATAAAACTTTAAAATCTAGACAAAACAGCAATATGATTTTGGCTATTTTGTGGAATAATAATATTTACTTTGTGAATTTTGACTTATTACAGTTTTTCGACAAAAGCATTGATTTAAAAAAAATAGAACCTAACATTATTGATTGGGATAAAAGGAGTATAATATGAAATATTTAATTACTGGCTGTGGATTTTTAGCAAAAGAATTAATCAAAGAATTATTAGAAGATTGTTTAACAGAAAACATAAAAATATATTCAAGAAATGAAAAAGAACAATGGAAAACAAAAAATATGTTTGATGATAAAAGATTACAATTTATTATAGGTGATGTAAGAGATGAAAAAGCTATAAAAACAGCTTTAAAAAATGTTGATATCTGTATTCATACAGGGGCAATAAAAAGAATTGAAGTTGCCGAAAAGCAACCTATGGAAGCAATCAAAACAAACGTAATAGGAAGTATGAATGTTATTAATGCTTGTAACGAAAATAAAGTTAGTAAATTAATTCTAATTTCAACAGATAAAGCTACTTCCGCAACTACTTGTTATGGTAGTACAAAATTTTTAATGGAATGTATGGCTTATGCTAATGATAGTGAAACAGAGATAATATGTACACGCTACGGAAATGTATTTGGTTCAACAGGAAGTGTAGTTCCTATATTTGATAATTTAGTAAAAAATAATAAACCTCTTACAGTTAGAAATCCTAATATGACACGTTTCTTTATGCCAATTGAGGAGTGTGTTGGTGTTATTTTAGAAGCATTAAATTTAGGAGAAAATAGAGATTTATGGGTATATCCTAGTAAATCATGTACTATAAAAGAATTAGCTGATGCTTTTAGTGAGAATCAAATAATCATAGGAACAGAAAACATAGAGAAAAATGATGAAGCATTATTAACTATAGAAGAATTAAATCATAGTATTAAATGCGGAAAATATATTGTTGTTAATTCAAAAATTAGTGAAAGAAAATATGATAAACCATTAACAAGTGATAATGCTGAAAGATTAACACAAGATGAAATAAAAGAAATGTTAGAGAATTGGAGAAAAAATAATGTATAAAGTTAGTATAATAATGCCTGCATATAATTCAGAAAAGTTTATAGAAAAAGCTTTAAAAAGTATTCCAGAAAGAAATGATATAGAAATTATCATTGTTAATGATGGTTCTACAGATAAAACAAAAGAAATAATTTCAAAATTTAATGTAAAATTAATAGATAGAAAAGAAAATATGGGAATAGGTTATTCAAGAAGAGAAGCCTTAAAAGTTGCAACAGGTGAATATATAATGTTTTTCGATAGCGATGATATAATTATTGAAGAAAATTTTAATAAAGTTTTAGAAATGTTAGATGGTTCAGATATAGTTTATTATGATATAAAACAAAATGATGATGTTATTTTACATTTAACCCCCGAAACAAAAGGAATCTATCCAGGTGCTGTAAAATTTATTAAAAAAACATATATAAATCAATTTGAATATCCTATAGTAAGGTCTTATGAAGATGTGTATTTTAATGGAGAATTAAATTCTAAACCACATACAGAAAGATTCACAAATTTAATTGTTGTTAATTATAACTTTCCAAGAGAAGATAGTACATCAGCAAAATGGGCAAGAGGAGAGTGTTTATAATGTTTAGTATTGTGATGATGTCTTGTGATAAATATAGATGTTTAACAGAAGCTTTTGATGCTTGTATGGATAAATATTATATTCATCATCCTAAAATTTATCATGTTTACGGAGATGGTTGTTGGACTAAAAGATTAAGAGAATTTTTAGAAACAATACCAGAAAAATACATTTTGCTTTTATTAGATGACATGCTTGTTAGAAAATCAGTTAATAAAGAATTAATTAAAGACGCTTTAAAAACATTAGAATTAAATCCTTATGTAGCTGTAATAAATTTTGAAAAGAATTATAGAGAAGCATTGCATTTTTCTGATAATTGGTTAGAACAAAAACAAAATCAAGTCTACCTACATAGCTGTCAACCAAGTTTGTGGAGAAGAACAGCACTTATAGATAACTTACAAAAAAATGAAGATGCGTGGAATTGGGAAACAACAGTAGTAAAAAATAATTGGAGATATTTAATAAATAAAGATGCTGATATTATAGAAGTAGGAAGAACAAATGACCTTAATTGGGGAATTGTCAGAGGAAAAATGAGTAAAGAATTTTTAGAATTTTTAAAGAAAGAAGGATTGTATGAAAAAATTGAGCATAATTTCACCTTACTATGATTGCTTAGAATATACAAAAAAACTAGCAGAAGTTTTAGAACCACAATTAAATAATGAAGTTGAATGGTTAATAATTGACGATGGTTGTAATGAAAAAGAACTTGACAATTTTAAAGCTAAAGTAATACATCTTGATACAAATAGTGGTGGAGCTAGTGTACCAAGAAATATTGGATTAGATATTGCACAAGGAAAATATATTGCATTTATAGATGCAGATGATACAATTAAATCTAATTACATAGAATTAATTTTAAATAAAATTAATACAGAAGATTTTGATTATTGTTATTTTAGTTGGGAAAATCCAAGAAATCAAATTATAATTGAAGATGAACCCCCTGAATGGAATGTATGTGTTTGGAATTGTATTTATAAAAGAACATTAATTGGAGATGAACGATTTAATCCAGAATTAATTATTGCAGAAGATTATGATTTTAATATTAGAGTAAAAAAAGGAAAAAAAGCGAATATAAAAGATGTTTTATATTTTTATAATGATAATCCTAATTCTTTAATGAGGAGGAAATAAAATGTCAGAACAATATACAGATATATTTTATTTTGCAAATATTAATGTAATCGGTGGTGTTGAAACTTATTATTATTATCTAGCTAAAAAATATTCTGACACTACAAATTTAACAGTTTTTTATAAACATGGAGATTTAGATCAAATAAAAAGACTTAAAAATTTAGTTAGAGTTAAACGATATAATGGACAAAAAATAAAATGCAAAAAAGTTTTTATAAGTTATACACACGATATTATAGATTTTATTGAAGCAGAAGAATATATAGAAATAATACATGGAGATTATAAAGCTTTAGGAAAAACACCTCGTTTAAATCCTAAAATAACAAAATATATTGGAGTAAGTAAAAAAGTTTGCGAAAGTTTTAAAGAATTAACAGGACTAAATATAGACCTTTGTTATAATCCAGTTGCAATTGACGAACCTAAAAAAGTTTTAAATCTTATAAGTGCTACAAGATTAACAAATGAAAAACGGAAAAAAGAGAATGGAACAATTAGGAAATATTTTAAATGATAATAATATTCCATATAATTGGTTTGTTTATACTAATGATATAGATGCAATTAATAATCCTAATATAGTTTATAAAAAGCCATGCTTAAATATAATAGATCATATAGCTAATGCAGATTATTTAGTTCAGCTTTCAGATAATGAACGGATTTTGTTATACAGCAATAGAAGCCTTATTAGTTGGTACTCATGTGCTTTTAACAAAATGCCCTGTATTTGACGAATTAGGTATTAAAAATAAAATTCATGGTTTCTTATTAGATTTTGATATGAAAAATATACCTATTGATGAAATATATAAAGGATTACCTCGTTTTAAATACAAAGTTCCTGAGGACAATTGGGATAAATATTTAACAAAAGAAAAAAGTAATTATAAAAAAGAATTTAGCAAACTTATTAAATTAGAAGTTATTAAAGACTTTTCTTTAGGAAGATTTGATGAATTAATAGATTTAAAAAGATATGATATATTAAAAAATATAAATGGTCATCTTTTTGTTAAAGATACTTTTAAATGTAATAAAATTTTAGCAGATGAATTATTAGGAGAAAATCCTAAAGGTAAAGTTCTTGTTAAAATAATAGGAGAAGAAAATGAAGATAAAGATTGATAGTGTAATAACAATCTCAGATGCAACTAAAGAAGTAAGAGATTATATAAAATCTGAATTAGAATTAAAAAATCCTGAAATTCAAAAGAAAAAAGCAATGGGATTTTGGACAGGAAATATACCTCAAAAATTAAAAATGTATTCTAAAAATGGAACTGATTATATAATTCCTGTGGGAGAAATTAATAATGTTTGGAATTTACACCCTAAAAAAGAAGATTATTTTATAAATTGGGGAGAACATAATAAATTAAATTATCCTGAAAGCAATTTAAAATTATATGATTATCAAGAAAAAGCAGTAAATGTAATGATAAAAGCAAAGCGTGGAATATTATCTAGTAAATGTGGATCAGGTAAATCTATAATGCTTCTTGAAATAATTAAAAGAATAGGGTATAAAGCATTAATAATTTGTGAAAAAAAAGAAATACAATTACAATTTAGAGATTATTTAATTAATTGTTATGGAATGAAAGAAGGAGATTATGGATTAATCTCAGAAGGAAAAGTTGAAATAGGTAAATTTGTAACAATTGGACTTCGTCAAACTTTAGGCAAAATCGATTTAACACCTTATAAATTTGAATTTGGAATAATTGCTGTGGATGAAGGACAAAATGTTGGTGGAACTGTTACAAAATGTACTCAATATTCTAAAATATTAAATAATCTAGCAGCAGAATATAGATATGCAGTAAGTGCAACAGCATATAGGGTTGATGGATTAACAAGAGCAATGTATAGTTTATTAAACACCATTAAATATGAAATACCAGAAGATGCTATTGAAGATAAAATTATTAAGGCAAATATAAAACCTGTTTTTACTAATTATCAAATCCCCTTAGAATGCTTAAAATTTGACGGGACAATAAATTACACTATCCTTCCACAAAAACTCGCTAGAAACGATTCTCGCAACAATCTGATAGTAAAATTATTAAAAAAAAATAAAGATAACTATTGTTTAATTTTGTCAGATAGATTAGAAGGTTTAGAATTATTACATCAAGAAATTGGAGGCTTGTTTATACATGGCAAGATGACAAGTAAAAAAGCAAAACAAGAAAGAGAAGAAGCAATACAAAAAATGAGAAATAAAGAAGAACATTATTTATTTGCAACATATAGCTTGGCTAGAGAACGGATTAGATATTAAACCACTTAATAGATTATTTTTAATTGCTCCAACTAAAAATAAAATAAATTTAATTCAATCAGTTGGTAGAATTGAAAGAAAAGATGAAGAAAAAAACACTCCAATAGTCTATGATTTTATAGATAATGATGTTTATTTTGATAAAGCTTGGAAGAAAAGAAAAGGAATTTATAAAAAAAATAATAATAAAATTATTGAAATTTAATACAAAAGATTATATAATAAAGAAAAAAGAGGTTGCTTATGGAAGATATAAAATTAAAATATATCAACAATATTTGCAGCTTTTGTACACACAACTTAGAAGAAAATTGTAAAGATATACATAAAACTATTATTAATGATATTGTTACTTATAAGTGTTTTAATTATAAGAAAAAGGAGAAAATGCCTATGAAAACAAGTAAAATTGCTGACCATATTATGGCAGATTATGCAAAGCAAAAAAGATACGAGAACAATAAAAAAAGAAGTAAATTAGAAGAGTTCAGAAGAAAAAATTGTGTATTTTGTAAAAATCAAGATTCTAATCTTTGTCATATTGTTATAAATGTCAACAAAGAACTACAATGTGTATATAAAGAAATTTAATATGTGTCTTTGGTGTAATGGTAGCATAGTGGATTCCAAATCCATTGGTTAGGGTTCGAGTCCTTAAAGATATGCCAGTTTGAGATACTAGGCTCTCTTAAACAAAATCGATTGGGCGATTTTTCTTTTTAAAAGCATATACTACGCTATATCCTAGTTAATAGCTTTATTTGCTTCCTTAGTTTAACTGGTAGAACAATAGCCTTGTAAGCTATTTGTAAGGGTTCAAGTCCTTTAGGAAGCTCCATGAATGCTTCCTCAAGGTGTATCATTTGACGAAATGATAAAAGGTTCGATTCCTTTGGGAAGCTCCATATATAATGATACAAAAAAGGGAATGTAAAGCCTTGAGTAGCTAACAAGGTAATTCAGAAACCTTACAATATTCTCAATGAGTGCATGCTTTAATTGAGTGCGCAAGGAATAATTATTATATCATTATATTGTTAAATATATTTGAGGATAGAAAGGCAGCTATCACGCCAGTATATGTAAAGGTTCTATGCTCGGCTCGAAAGAGTAACGCAAGGTAGTCTTATAATGGTCTTACAAGAGATGTAGGGTACGCCGTCCTACCAAATATATTTTTATTAAAAGAGGTATTTATGAAAGATGAAATTTTAAATGTTTTAAATATGGAAGATATTTTAAATAAATATGATATTAAAAGAAAAAGAAAACAATTTTGCTGCCCTTTTCATGGCGATAAAAACCCGTCTGCAAAAATGTATGAAAAAAGTTTTTATTGCTTTGGATGTGGTAAAACAGGCGATTTAATTCAGTTTGTTCAATATTTTTTTAATATTTCTTTTAAAGAAGCTTTGCAAAAAATAAATGAAGATTTTAATCTAGGATTATTATCTAATACTAAAATTGATAATAAAAAAATAAAACAAATTCAAAGAGAAAGAAAAGCTAAAAAAGAATATTTAAGAAGTGTAGAAAATAAATTGAAAAATTTATGCGAACAAAAAACAAATTGTAAAAATAAAATTGAATCTTTAGAACAAGAAATTAATTTAAATAATTGGCAAGAAAAAGTTTATATAATCTCTAAATTACAAGAAAGTATATATAAAATTGACTCAGAAATTGATGAATGTTTCGATTTATTATATAAAATAAAGAACAGCTTTTGATAGCTGTTCTTATATGGAAAAAGAATTATAAGTGGTCTAATTTAATTATAATTCTTTTTTCTTTTTGTGTCAATATCTTTATACTTTAATTAATTTTCCTTTTTTAAGTTTATTTAATAATTCAATATTTTGTTTAGCTGTTCCTTTATAGTTTTTAATACCATTTTTTTCTGCTATCTTTTTTCTATGTTTATAACTAGAATCTACTTTAATAGAATTTAAAGCTAAAACAATTGAAGAATATTTTGATGCACATGCTTTGTAATATTTTGTTGTATTAGTTTTAGAATTTATTGGTTTTGAAGTTGGTCTATTTTCTTTAGGTTTTGATGGTTTTGCAGGTTCTTGTTTTGGTTTTGAACTTGTATCAGATATATAACTAATAAAAGCACATTTTCCCCAATTTGTCCATCCTCTTGTTTTTGCTACTGTTTTTATTATTCTAAAAGTTCCACCAGATACCGTACATTCATAACTATATTTACTTCCATCATATACTCCAATATGTCCATCCATCCAAACTAATAATCCTTTTATGTTTGGTATTGTAGATATTTTGCCTTTTTGAGTACATTTATTGTACATTCCATTAGCAGATAAATCATATTTACTATTATATTTTACTTTTCCAAATCCTCCAAATAAATAGCATTTTATTAAACCTACACAATCATAAGCATATTTCTTTTTGCCTACTGCATTTCTTGCATTTCTTTTTCTTTCTTCTGTTCTATAAAACTTTGGATATTGTTTTATTTTTGACTCTACTAACTGTAATGTTAATTTTTGTCCGAATGTCCCATAAACATAATAATTAGAAGTATTATAGCATTTTATTGTATTTTCTAATAATCCTAAATTCGTTAACATTATTATTCCTCCTCTACTATATCAATTTCTTCATCTTCCATTTCGTCTTGTAAATATAACTCTTGGTTTTCTTTATAATTTGCAGAACTGATACCTAAAAGAACACCTAAAAATGTATCAATTGCAGTTATTGTTCCTACAATTTGTTCTCCAAAAGGTAATCCCCATATTCCAGCTAGTGCAAAATATAAAGTTCCTAAAGCTGGCAATAAAATTTGTGCAACCCATTTTAATGTATCATAAGTTTTGTTACTCATTTTAATTTCCTCCTTTAATATATTATATGTTAGTAGCGTGAGGCTGGACTCGAACCAACAACTCTAAAATAATTTAGTGAGATATCCATTTTCTCCACACACTCCACTAACAAGATTAATTACTTTTTAATGCCTCTGCTACAAAATATATCGGTACTCCATCTTCGCTGTAAACGTGCGTAACACCATCATACGATTTAGCTTTGTATATTTGTTCTAGGGCTTGGGATTGGGCGGTAGTGCAAGGGAGGTCAACTGCTGTTGCTAGAGGATATATTATTTCTGTATTATGAGTAGAAAGCCATGTTTTGAAGTCTTCTACTGTATCAATAATTGTCTTGTCTGGATACATATAAATATTGTTATTAAACCTAAATATACTACCTATATCACTTCCAGAACTTGCAAATCTGAAATAATTAGAGTCTACAATTTGTCTAGTATCAGCTAGTGTATTCAACATATCGCTTTTTACTAAATAAAATCTTGTGTATAACTCGCCATATCTTTCCCTTGTATATTCTTCTGTTTCCGCTCCAACACATAAAATTCTTCCTACGTTATGTCTTTCGTACCAATTTCCACTTACTCGAATAAATTTATCTCTTAAAATTGTATTTTCATCTAATTTAATATCTCTTATAGGTTGTTGTACTGGAAGGATAAATGTTTGTTCTTGATGGGCGACATAAGTTGTTGCGGTAGAGCCTTGTTCTAGTTGGATATTAGAACTCATAATTGCTTTTGAGTCTGTAATTCTAACATAACCCACATTACTAGCTGTTGTTATATTAAAACTTGCTCCAGTTGACCCCAAGAATGTTCTTGAAATAAATTCTTTATTTGCTTTATAATAACAAATTGCTGAACTTCCAAAACCATTCGTTAATCTATTAAATATATAATTTGTTGATGGACTTACCTTAATAAAATCCGATAAAGCATAAGTGCTATCTGCATAAGGTAATCCATCACCACCTAGCCTATATCCTTCTATGGTTGTAGCTTTATTATACAAATTCTTATTAACAATCTTTTCTGTGATACCTACTACATTTCCTTTTATAAAACTTCCAGTTCCTTGATTCGTATAAAATACATTGTTTACTAAATCATATAGTCCTATTTCATTATCTGACTTTCTATAACATGGAATTAAATTTCTTACTAATGTATCTCCCTCCCAAACTTTCATTGAATATACATACATATCATAAGTATTAAAAGGTGTATCATCTATTATTCCAAATAAGGATATACTATTTGTAGTCGATTGATTTCTTGTTAAAGTTAATGAATGTTCTCCATACGTTAATTTTGTTCCTTTTAACTTAATTGTATTTTTTTTGTAAATTGTATTTTTTACATCTATTTGTGGAACAGAACCACTAGATTTAGTCCAGAAAAATATTGTTGTATCTTGTCCTGCTGATGTGCCAAAATTAAAACGTATTGTAGAATTAGGTGTACCTAAAAATCTTGTTTTAGATGATGTGAAATTATTGGTTATATTATCGAATTTACAAGTTAATTCTAAATCAGTTGAATTAGTTGGATTGTAATTCAAATCAATATATTGAGTTTTGGTGCTTTTTATATATTCAATTTCAATATATTCATTTGGTAATTCAGCATTTCCCTTTATTCCCGCACTATTTATATCTACTGGATATGATGGATTAGGTGATGGAAGTCCTCCTGTGTAGGGTTCGTATGGTAAGGCTGTTGAACCTGCATTAACCATAACCCCAACAGGATTTTCGCTAGTTAATGAAATCCTCATATATTTTGAATTAGCGGGTGTTGTAAATGTATATATCCTAGGTGTTACTGCTGATATAAAAGTTTTATTTTCATCATAAAAAGCAGTACCTGCTACATCACTTGTGCTATTTGTAATACCTGAAAATGTATAAGCTGTATTCTCTTCGATAGGAATAAAATCTGTTGCACTCCATCCATTACTTGTTCCAACATTCCCAGTATTTCTATTTATATATCTTTTTGTAATTGATGTGCCAATATCAAATAATTGATTTCCTTCTGTCGTTTCCTGTGTACTATTTCCTTTAATATCCAACTTCATCTTTCCTGCTTTTGTTCCCTCTAATGTAGCTTCTGTAACATCTGTAGCTGTTACTTTAGGATATTCATTCCAGACTTCTTCTAATGCCTCTACATAACTTCTAAATGTATCTTCTTCATCTAAATCTTGTCCTAAATCATTTATCTTTTCTCTTAATAATGTTTTTGTGGTATTTAGGTATGCTGATTTATCACTTATTGTTCCCATTATACCACCTCCCCATTAATTGCATCTAATACATCTGCTATATCTCCTATTAATCCATTAATATATGTTACATCATACACATTTCCTGTTGTAGTATTTAATTCTGTTTTTATTTTGTCGCTACCTACTATTCCTTTTCCTGTGATTACGTTTTCTAGTGTTCCTTTTGAAATAAAAGCACCATTATTTGCATTTTCATAATCACTATAATTTAAAACACTTGCTATTACTACTCCATTAGTTGTATTTGTATATACAGCATAATTTGAACTTGTTCTAACTAATCCTGCTGTTGAACCTGTTGCATAATCTGTATTCTTTACATAGTTAGTTAAATCACTTGATTGTATAGATGTATCTGCTTTGCCTAATGATGTTTGTACTTCGCTTGTTAAATCTGTTTTTGGTATACCTCCAGAAGGTTT
>Ga0310786_10001273_pt1 | contig 40528 bp, 63 predicted proteins | sample AusTroGonzalo_MG_FD_203881 | JGI IMG/M metagenome (GOLD analysis project Ga0310786, IMG submission 203881) | Bovine rumen microbial communities from tropical cattle in Woodstock, Queensland, Australia - Gonzalo_03 (v2) (version 2) | ecosystem: Host-associated > Mammals > Digestive system >... | reverse complement strand
CAAAAAAAATCATAGGTGATTATAAAAAGAAACATCAAAGTTATCCGTATACTTTCAGAAATACAGAACTACTCAGAGAAAAACGACAAATTGAAAAACAAGAGAGTACATCATTCGAAACAAGTGAAGTTTGGATCAACTTTGGATTAAAACATGGTATTAAAAAGTAACTACAAAAAATGTGGGTTTGTGTCCGTTTATGGGGCTTGTTGGTAATCTTTTAAATTGATATGATTATGATGTTAGGTTCTCGTTAGGGCTTCAGGAAACTAACGTTTACAATTGAATAATACATATAATTAACACAAATGTATATACAAAGAATAAAGTGAAACTCCTTTCAACTCGTATTGAAGCCCTTTTAAAAAAATAGAATTATGCAGATAAAAGATTTAAAGCAAGACAAATGCAATTATAGAAAACACAATAAAAAGAACCTGGAATTGATTAAAAAATCAATTAGTGATGTCGGTCTTGGTAGAAGTATTGTAATTGATAACCAAAACGAGATTATTTGTGGAAACGGTCTCGTAAGTACATTAGACAAAGACACTCCGGTAAAAGTTATTGAAACAGACGGTTCAGAGTTGATTGTTGTAAAGCGTACAGATTTGGCAACTGATGACGATAAAAGAAAACAGCTTGCCGTAATGGATAACTCCGCAAGCGACAGCTCTGAATTCGACTTTGAATTATTGAGATCTGACTTTGAAATCGAAACCTTAAACGATTGGGGAGTCGATATTGAATTCAAAGACGAACAAGAAGTTATTGAAGATGAAGTTCCGGAAGAAGTAGAAATTCGATGCAAAGAGGGTGATATTTGGCAGCTCGGTGAACACCGTTTGATGTGCGGTGACAGTACAGTAATAAACGATGTTGAAAAACTAATGAACGGTGAGCTGGCAGATTTATTAATTACCGATCCGCCATATAACGTAGCTTACGAAGGAAAAACAAAAGACCGATTAACTATACAAAACGATCAGATGTCAGACTCTAATTTTAGAGATTTTTTACGTGATGCGTTTTTATGTGCTGACACCGTTATGAAACCGGGAGCAGTTTTTTATATTTGGCACGCTGATTCCGAAGGGTACAATTTCAGAGGTGCTTGTAAAGATGCTGGGTGGCAAGTTAGACAATGTTTAATTTGGAATAAAAATTGCATGGTAATGGGCAGACAAGATTACCAATGGAAACACGAGCCTTGTTTATATGGGTGGAAAGACGGTGCAAGTCATTTGTGGGCAAGCGACAGACGTCAGACCACAGTAATTGATTTTGATAAACCACAACGAAACGGTGAACATCCGACAATGAAACCAGTCGGTTTATTCGATTACCAAATCAAAAACAACACAAAAGGTTCTGATATAGTTCTTGACCTTTTCGGTGGTTCCGGAACAACTTTAATAGCTTGCGAACAAGATGGACGTAAAGCAAGACTCATGGAACTCGACCCAAAATATTGTGACGTTATAATCCAACGTTGGGAAAACTTAACAGGAGAAAAGGCTGTTTTATGCTCATAGTTTTATGCGCCGAAGAGGAAGAAGCTAAACATATTAATTGCCACAGAGTAGATAAAGTAATTGTCACGGGTGTGGGAGTTGTTAACATAATAAAAAATTTAGCTGGGAAATTACCGCCAAAAGCTAAAATTATCAATATAGGTTATGCGGGTTCAAATAAATATCAGCCGGGGACTGTGATAAGCGTAAGCAAAGTTGAGCGTTTATATAAATCAAAAATCACATGCGAAGGCAGTATAGAGCTGACACCGTGTTATGTTGACGATTTTTGTTATACTTGCGATGACTTTTTAAATGAACAAGTAGATTTTGAAATCCCGTTAATAGATATGGAGTTATACTACTTGGCCGCAAGATACCCGAATATTGAATCATTAAAGATTGTGAGCGACAATTTAAATCTCACGGAACACAGAGAGGCTGACCTTACAGAAAGTTGGAAACTTATTAACAAAATTTTAGAGCATGTGTAATGAATAAAATCCCTTCATTTCAGAGAAACCACAACGATATAACTCCGGGTTTATATTTACAGGAAACAAAACAAAACATTGATATTTACGACCTGCGGTTTGTAAAACCAAACACAAGGTTTATACCTATAGCGGCAATTCATACGATAGAGCATTTATTTGCTACTTGGTTAAAAACCGAGAGCGATATAAAAGAACAAGTGATTTCTTTTAATCCCGGTGGATGTCAAACGATGTTCTATTTAGAAACATTCAACGACAAGCCGTTAAACGTAAAAGAAGAACTTATAAAATGCATTGACAGGTGTTTGCTACAAACAGAAGTCCCCGGCGCTTCAGAAGAAGAATGTGGGAACTATAAATCACACGACTTAAAAGGTGCTAAGTCTTGGTTGAGAGAGTATAAAGAGGTTTTGCTTGACGGACTTTATTAGAAACCACAAACCCGAATGGACTAGCCAGGAATTAGAAATTATTTATAAGAACTATAACCGATTAAACTTTAGGCAAATCGCTGCTCTGCTTCCTAACAGGAGTTTCAGTGCAGTCAAAAATAAAGTCAAGAAGGTGAAATATGGATGAAATAAGATTAAATAAATCCGGTAATAGAAGAGGAATGTCAGAAGGCAGTAAAAACGCAATAAAAGACACAAATTTGAAAAATAGACCCAAAGAAGAACGCAAGGAAATTGCTAGGAAAGGTGCAGAAGCCACAAATGAAATAATAAGTGTTAAGAAAACCTTTCAGGATTATGCCAAAGCAGATGCTGACGGAACTATGAAAGATAAGTCCGGAAAGGAAGTCCCAATTCGCCAGGCATTTATTATGAAGTTAAGACAAATGTATTTTAACGGAAACTTAAAAGCGGGTGCTATGTATGTGGCAATGACAGGAGAAGATCCCGCTCAAAAATTTGAAGTAACAAACACCACACCACAGATAGTTGTTGCAACCCAAAGCGATGCTGATGTATTGCAGAGGATAGCGAATGTTAAGCCTAACTAAAACGTTTTACAAAAACGCTGATGCATACTGTGAACAGAAATATCGTTACATAATAAATCAGGGTGGCTCTTCATCAAGCAAGACTTTCAGTATATTGCAGCTGTTAACACAAATCGCGTTAAACCGTAATTTGATAATAGATATTGCTGGGCAGAGCGTTCCTCATTTAAAGCGTGGTGTATTGAGGGACTTGCCAAAGGTATTTGACCAGTTCGGTTTGAACTTTGGCTTAATGCTGAACCGTTCGGATAATTTTATAACGTTTCATAACGGTTCTAAAATAAACCTCGTGGCCCTGGATGAACCTGGGAAAGCGAGAGGTTCAAGACGTGATATTCTGTTCATAAACGAAGCTAACCTTATACCGTATGCAACGGTTGAGCAGCTTGTTATAAGAACGCACGAGACGATATTTATCGACTACAACCCGACTCAAGCGTTCTGGGTTCATAATGAGATAATACCCAAGAACCCTGACAAGGCTTTATTAATAAAATCCACCTACAAAGATAACCAGTTCTTACCGCAAACGGAAATTGACGAACTGGAAAGCCGAAGAGGTGACGGAAAAAACAACTTCTGGCGGGTATATGGACTCGGTGAACTCGGTGTCGCGGAAGGGCTTGTATTTGAAAACGTAACGGCCCGGACTATAACCGATGAAGAACTCTCAAGGTTCGATGAAGTTTATCAAGGTATAGACTGGGGATATATCCACCCGTTTGTATACACAAAGAGTTGTTACGATGACGAACTCAAAAAACTCTATGTGTTCGATGAAATATATGCAAGCCACATGAGTTTACAAGACACTATGGATGCCGTAAGAGAAAAGCAAGTCTATGGCGATATAATAGCCGACAGTGCAAACCCACAATCAATCGGTGAGTTTTGGGATAACGGGTTCTCAATATTTCCTGCAAACAAAGGCCCGGGCTCACGTGACTTCGGTTACAGGTGGTTACAAAGTTTGAATGAAATCGTAATCGATCCGGTTAAGTGTCCGAATACTCTTAAAGAGTTTCAGACAATGGAATATTTAAAAGACAAAGACGGCAATTACATAAACGACTATCCAAAGATTATGGACGATGCGGTTGACTCGCTCCGTTACTCTTTGGAACGTGCTATGCCGTATGGGATTAAATAAATGATTGAAAAAATAAACAATTACATTAAAAACATCGCAAACCAGGTGTTTGACGAAAGACAGCCAAAAGAAGAACCAATGGAGAATTATACTCTGCCCCAAAAAGAGTTGAGTAAGTATCTTGCTATGTCTATTCAGAAAACACACGCTGATATAGTTCCCTCGGTTCCGGCTGGTGTTGCTATGGATGCAGTATGTCCTACAAACAAACTAAACAATGCATATAATATCTGTAACCCTGTAAACGATGTGATTTATACACACTTCGCTGTGCAGGGTTTTATTGGCTTTCAGGCTTGTGCAATACTCTGCCAAAACTGGCTTATTAACAAAGCATGCATGATACCTGCAAACGATGCGATAAGACCCGATTACGAGTTGAGTTATATTACAGCAGACGAAACAGAAGAAATAGACAAAGATTTTATTTCGGACATCATAGACGAGTCAAACGACCTCAAAGGATTTAATATAAAAGGTACTTGCAGAACATTTGCACAAAAGAAAAGACAGTTCGGACAGGTGCTGGCATTCCCAATCGTCAAGGGGGCTGACTATTCTTTGCCGTTCAATATCGACAGTATTAAGCCGAATTCTTATAAAGGAATGACAGTTGTTGATCCGGTATGGTACACACCCATTTTAGATGCGGAAGCAGTAAGCGACCCTTCTTCTTTACGGTATATGAGACCGACTTACTTCCAAATGCCTGACGGCAGGAAGATACATCACAGCTGGTGTATTTTCGGTGTAAATGGTGACGTTTCAGACGTTTTAAAACCGACTTATTATTTCGGTGGTTATCCGATACCACAGCTTATATATGAACGTGTGTACTGCGCTGAAAAAACAGCAAACGAAGCGCACATGCTTGCTCAAAGCAAACGTTTATTGATTGCCGATATAAACGTTAAAAGCTACATGACAAACCCACAAAACACGGTAAACGAACTAAACGCATTAACGCAGTTCCGGGATAATTGGGGTGTCATGACAAAAAGGCCCGGTGATAGTGTTCAGCAAATAGACACTTCTTTAAACGACCTTGACGAAGTTATAATGACACAATACCAGCTTGTTGCTGCGGCTTCATGCGTTCCGGCTACAAAGCTGCTTGAAACCCAACCGAAAGGGTTTAACTCAACAGGTGATTACGAAGACGACCAGTACAAACTGACTCTCGTTGAAATCCAGAAGACGGATTACGTGCCGATTTTAGATTTTCATTTTGCTTTACTTAGTAAATCAAAATATAACCTTGTAAGGGATTATAAAATCAACTTTAAAGAAATAGATACTCCGACAGAACTCGAAAGAGCACAGATAAATAACACTGTGGCAACGACTGCAGCAACATATATCCAGGCAGGGGTAATATCACCTGACGAGGTTCGTGATGCTTTAATCAAAGACCCCAACAGCGGGTATAACGATATTACCGGAGAATTAGAAGAAGACGAGGATTTCTCGTTTGGTGAGGAAGAACCGGAAGGAAACGGCAACACTCTGCAAAACCCTTTTAGCGAAGACGAGTTTAATTTAGATGCTTGGAATGAAGAAGACCACCCACGTAATGAACAAGGCGAATTTACAAGTGGGAATAGTGCCAACAATGCAGAATCAATAAGCAAGAATGAAAACTACAAAAAAGAAGTTGAAAGTGTTATTGAGAAAGCAAAAAACAATCCGAATGAAAGAGAAAGCGTAAATATAGGAGAAGTCTCTCAAAAACTAACAGACGAAGCAAAAAAGAACGGTTATGATTTAACTGGTTATAAGCATAATGTCGATGTATCAGGAGTAAGACACGCTTTTAATAAACATGGAAAATCAAGTGAATATAAAAGAGGACAAATACCTTTAGACGATAATGATATTAAGAAAATACCGGATGTACTCTATGATTATGACGAGGTTATATTTGGCGAAAAAACAAGAAAAGGTGTCGACCTTATAAAATATAGAAAAGAAATGCCAGACAACACAACATTTTATGTTGAAGAAATTAGGACAGGTAAGAAAACTTTAACAACAAAGTCAATGTATAAAATTAGTCGATAGTTTCAGCTATTCACCCGAGTTAACTGGTGCGCTTGGCTCACCTATCGACCACTTACATTATGTACGATTTTCAAAAAATTTCAAGTGTTTTGTAAACAAAAATGAAACAACGCAATATTATTAAAGGCAAGCCGCTGAACTTTAACGCAGGCTTGCAGAAGTGGTATGTAAACCAACTTTTAAAAATGGTCGATGACCTGACAAAGGAAGTTTACGAAGAGATTAAACCACTTTACAAGGAATATAAAGAACAAATAACCTTTACTGAGGATGCAAGCATAAGTTCACAAACCCGGATGAAATTAAACTCATTACGGGATTTATTTGAGAAGAAGTTCAAAGACCGTGGAAAAGTGTTTGCAGAGCGTATGGTAAGAAAAACGAACCGTTACGCAAATACAACCTTCTGGGCCATGATGAACGACATGTTTAAGTCCAAAGATGAGTTGAAACAATCCGGCGGTTTCCTTATGAAAGGCTCTTTGATATCACCTGAAAAAGAAGAGGTTATGAAGGCTCTTATATATGAAAACTCCAGCCTGATAACAAATATTCAAACGCATTATTTTGAGCAGATAACAGGGGCCGTGATGCGTTCTATTACGTCCGGCTTGGGTGTGACTCATATAGAAAAAGAACTCGCAAAATATAAGGGTATGACAAAACGCAGAGCACGGAATATTGCTCTTGACCAGACCAGGAAAGCATATAACTCAATAAATGCTCGCAACATGCAAGAAGCAGGAATACAAAAAGTCGAGTGGGTTCACTCTGGCGGTTCCCAAAGACCACGTGATTATCACAAAACCCGCTGGGATGGTGTAAGCGGAATTAAAGACGGACAGCCAAACGGTTTAAACGGATTTATATTCTCACTAGATAACCCACCCGTTATTGACCTTAAAACAGGCGAGAGGGGACTTCCGGGACAGGCTGTAAATTGCCATTGCAGAATGGCCGCAGTGGTTGAGTTCGATTTAACATAAAGGATTTATAAATGACAAAAGAGATAGATCATAACGATTATTGGTATATAAAAGACAACCCGCTTTCAAAAGTCGGGGTGTTTCCATATTTAGGAAGACAGATTTCAGAGGACTTAGAGCCTGACAAAATCTATCAAGTATTAAGACCGGAAGAGGAATTGAACAGTCAAGAGACACTTGACAGTTTTAAACTCGTGCCGATAGTAGACGACCATACAATGCTTGGTACAAAACCCGGAATGATACCTGCGGAAGAAAAAGGGGTTCATGGGGTTATAGGTGATGACGTTTATTACAAAGACGGCATTATATACGGTGACCTCAAGATATTCTCTGAAAGCCTAAAAGAAGAAATAGAAAACGGCAAGAAAGAACTTTCAATGGGTTATTTTTGCGATTATGAACTGTCTGATGGTGAGTATAATGGCGAGCCTTATCAGGCAATACAAAGGAACTTAAGAATTAACCACGTTGCCTTGGTTGATGAAGGACGAATGGGGGCAGACGTCCGAGTGATGGATAGGCAAATAACATTTGACTCAATAAAGGAGATTAAAGAAATGAAAAAACAACAAAAACAATCTCTTGGGAAGTCCGCACTTGATGAGGATATTGAAGAATTAACAAAATCCGAGGACGAATGCGGTTCACAAGACGAAGATGTCGACAAACGTGCCTTAATTGACGAAATCGGTGGAATTTTGAAAGACAAAGTTGATGAAGAAGTCTTAAGAACCATTCTTGAGAAAGCTGAGAAACTTGCTTACAACGACTCCGAAGAAGGTGCAAACGATGAAGACGTCGAAGAAGAAAAGCAAGACGATGAAGAAAAACCCGCTGAGGATGAAATCATCGAAGAAGATCCTGTAATTGAAACTGAAGCTGAAGATCCTGAATCAGGAGCAGAAGTTAAAGTTGAAGTTTCCATGGATGCAATGATTAAAGAACTTGGTCAGCGTGATGCACTTGTAGATGCAATTAAACCGCTTGTAGGTGACAATGCAAACTACAAAATGATGACAACATCAGAAGTTGCAAAATATGCGTGTGACAAACTTGACCTTAAAGTTACTAATGGCCAGGAAGTTTCTGTATTGCGTGGTTACATCGCAGGACACAAAAAGAATGAAGTTACATACTCACTCGACAATGCTTTAAAAGCTCCTGCAAAGGATGAAGCATTCGAAAGATATATGGCTTAATTAAAAGGAGAATATAAAAATGGCAGTACAAAAAACAGTAAACCAATACCAAGTTATCGGTGTACCTGGTGAATTCGCTGACGATTCACCTTCAAGAGTAACACCTTATGCATGCTTGGCAAATTCAAGTGCACAGCCGACAGTTGGTTATGCATTCACACAAGGTTCAGCAGATAACGAAGCTAAGGTAGGTGGAACAGGTGCATTCTTAGGTGTTCTTGTAGAGCCTAAACAATATGCAAACTACCAAGGTGACCTTTCAGCATCATTAGCAGTTAAACCGGGTACTAACGGAGAAATCTGCTCAATGGGGCATATTTTTGTTAAATCCGGGACATCATTCGCTCCGGGATATGTTGCAGCATTTGCAACTGCAACAGGTGCAATTAATGCTTATGCAAATCAAGCAGCTGTTCCAGGTTCAGGTTACACAATTATACCGGGCAAGTTTATTAAAGTATCAGGCGGTGCAAACGGCATTGGTATTTTAGAACTTGGCTCTTTTGAAGTAGTCCCGGCATCAACATAATCTAATAGGAGAATTAAAAATGGATAGACAACAATCAAAATTAAGAAGTCATATTCCTGCTTCTAAAGTTCGTGCTTTTGCTTGGGATTCTAAAACCACTGAAGACACGCTTGACAAGTTAGGCATTGGCTTTAACAAATCAGCATTAAATGAAATGCAATCATTCTATGGTATGGATGCAGCAGTTGCGGGTATAACAACTCCTTCTGTTTCAACTCCAATCCAATTCTTACAGCATTGGTTACCTGACATCATCGAAGTAGTTACAGCAGCTCGTGAAGCTGATGCAATTATGGGTATTGATTTTGTAGGTAACTGGCATGACGAATCAATCGTTCAAACCGTTCTTGAAAGAACAGGACAGGCTGTTCCTTACGGCGACCACACAGACATTCCTCTTTCTTCTTGGAACACTAACTTTGAAGTTCGTGACATAGTAAGATTTGAAGAAGGTCTCCAAGTTGGAGTATTGGAAGAAGCAAGAGCAGGTGCAATGAATATCTCTTCTCAATCTGAAAAGAGAGCAGCTGCAGCTGAATCATTAGACATCGAAAGAAACAACATCGCATTCTTTGGTTATAACGAAGGAAGCAATAAAACTTACGGTTTCTTAAATGATCCTAACTTGCCTTCTTATGTAACATTGGCAACTGGTGCTGGTGGCTATACTACATGGTCAAGCAAAACTTATGCTGAAATTACAGCTGATATCAGAACAATGTTTGCAGCTTTAAGAACTCAGACAGGTAACTTATTCAAGCCTGAAAGAGACAGAGCTAAAATGGTTCTCTCAGTAGCTGTAATGGAATACTTAAACGTTGAAAACCAATTCGGCAAATCTGTTTATGATTTCATTAAACAAAATTATCCGAATGTTACTATTGAATCAGCAGTACAATTAGACGGTGCAAACTCCTCAGCTAACGTCATTTATGTATTCGCTGAATCAATCAACGGTAAACCAGTTATTAAACAACTCGGTGTTGACAGATTCCGTTTAATCGGTGCTGAAAAGAAAGCTAAAGTTTTCTTAGAAGACTATTCAAACGCAACTGCAGGTGTTCTTGTAACACAACCAATCGGTGTTGTTAGATATACAGGTGCATAATTCAAACAAGCGGCGGGGGATTTACTCCCCTGCTGTTTTCAAATAAAAAGAAAGGAACTTTAAAATGGGATTTGTAACAAGCAGAATGGCAGCAGGTGTTAAATATGCCTTTTATGCCCAAAACGAAAATAAAATCAACTATGTCGTTGATGAAATAGAGGTCAAAGGCGGTGCTGATGTAATCAACAGACGTTCATTAGATACACCTCAGGGAGTTGTGACAGAGTTATCTGACGAACAGATAGACAAACTCAAATCGCATCCGGTATTCAAAATGCATTTAGAAAGCGGAGCTGTTGCGATATTAGGAACAGAAAAAGAAGCAAAGAAAGTCGAAACAGAACTCGTTGAAGATAAATCAAGCCAGATAAAACCGGAAGATTATGAAAAAGGCAACTCTAAAAAAGAAATCAGACCGAAAAGAAAACCATCTACAAAGAAATAATACAAGGGGCTAAGGCCCCTTTTTAAAGGATTAACCAAATGACCACAGAAGTAACGGTAACAACAGCAGACTTTAAATTGAAGTTTCCTGAATTTACAAGCACAACATTTGACATAAACGTTTATTTACAAAGAGCTCAATGCTTTATTACGACTTATAATTTCGGTTATTTAGTCGATGATAAAAGAGTATTAGCGATTTATCTTTTAACCGCTCATTTGCTAACAATACAAGGTGCAATAGCGAGCGGTGATACAACAGGATTAATTCAAGCGAGTGCATCTATAGATAAGGTAAGTGTTTCAAACGTGCCGCCACCAACAGATGAGAATAGTTACTGGTTTTTCTTAACACCTTACGGACAGCAATTGTTAGAGTTGTTCGAGTTCAATTGCCCAATTCCAATGTATTTTGGCGGTTCTTATGTCAGAGTCCTGCAATAAAAAAGTTGCTATATTAGGCAAACTAGTAACAAAGTTCAAAGCACCGTTTGATGACCCTTCATGGGATATTTGGGCATTCAACTGGCATCAAATAGATCCGCCGAGAGTTACAATATGGTTTGATATCCATGCAAGGGGTGCTAATCCAAAAGCTACAATCACGAGACAAAACTTTCCATTTGAGGCGGTTGAGAGGCTCGTGGGCGGTCAGTATTTTAATAACAGTGTAAGTTATTTAATTGCTTACGCACTGCTCTTAAATTACCGGGAAATTGCATTATATGGAACTCAATTTTTAAGAGAATCAGACGAGCAACGTGGCGGACAATACAACAACGTTCGTGAACTTTTATTCTTTGCCAAAGGAAGAGGTGTTAAGGTGTCAGCACCTTATGACACCGTTATGTTAAAAGAATATCCGTTATATGGGGTTTAAATGAATAACGATTTCTGGACGAAAACAACAAATTATAAGTTTCTGGGCAAGACCTTATTTTCAAAAGAAGAAATCTGCTCCGAGATGCAATACGAGGGGCAAATATATCAGGTAAACGTATCACCTGAATATTTCAAAAACGAATTTGACTTAAAAGATGAAAAGAAAAACAAATAAAAAAGCCTGGGATGCACTCAAAACGAAACAGTCCGATTATTTAATACAAGCGGGCTGGTTTGAAGAGAGCAAGTATTCAAACGGTGCTCCGATTGGTGGTATTGCAGCAGTTCAAAATTATGGGGCTGTTATTAATCAAAACATCACCGAAAAACAAAGAAAATTTTTCACAGCCATTGGGCTATATCTAAAGAAAACCACAACGGAGCTCCATATTGTAATCCCGGCAACCCATTTCTGGGAAACTTGCCAAAGAGAAAACAAAGAAAAGTGGAGAAAGTTAATCCAGGATGCGTGGAAATCGGTTTTCTTAGGAAACATCGAACCTGATAAAGCCATGGAGCAGATAGCAATGGTTATTGAAGGTGATATTGCAAAGGCTATTGCAGCAGTGGACAGCCCACCGTTATCACAACTAACTATTGAATCTAAAAAACGGCCCTACAAAGACCAGAAAACTACAGGCGGTCTTACAAAACGTCTGGTTAATACAGGTGAAATGTTAGATGCCGTTTCACATAAGGTAACTAAAAAATAATGTTAAGAACGAACTTATTAAACAAAGCATTAAAACTCATCCCGCCGGAGTCTTTTGAATATGAGCAATATACGGGCCAGACAACAAACTCAATGGGAATTAACGTCCCGACTTACGCTTTGCCCGTAACCGTAAAGGGAAGTGTCCAAAGCCCTGAGAACTCTCTGTATGAACAGATGGGCTTGAGTTTAGAAAAGAATTACAAAATATTTTATTCTTCTCTTGATATCAAAGGGAACGAACTCCAACCACAGCCGGACAGGTTTTATTATGACGGCAAAACTTATGAAACTGTTAAAAACAGTAACTGGTTTAACTATGACGGCTGGAGTGGTGTTTTAGCTGTTGAAGTTAAGAGAAAAAGATTAGAAGCGAGTACATAATGGCAATAAAATCTGAAAACCAAATCTATGCGGACATAATCGGGTTTGTAAACAGTTCTTTAACCGCCCTTGATATAACAGGCTGGCAGGTATTACAGCTGAAACAACCGATTAAACTTACTGAAATTACACCAACGATTTATGTAACAGCAACCACAAAAAGCCGCAGGGGTTGGCAATACAGAAGTTATAAAGACACGTTATCCGGGTACACAAGAACGGATGCGTTCAAAGAACAAGTAGATGTTCAATTCTCTGCTTTACGCAGACGAGAGTTAACCGACACTGTAGACACTATGGGCAGTGCCGATGTTTTGGAATATCTGAAAACTTACATGTTAAATCCTTACTCCATTCAGGATTTACGCAGTAAGGGATATTTAATATATCAACCGTCAGAGGTGCAAACCCCTGACTTTTTTGATGACAGTGACAACTTTGAGTTTATGCCCTTTTTTAGTGTGACATTTATTTTAGATCAATCACTAATCAGCCCTCAAAAGAGCATCGACTCAATACAAATCAAAACCTTAAAAGGAGTGTAAAAATGCCAATTTCACAGAGTAAATACGTGAGTATTACTTCGGGCATTGGCGGGCAGAGTGCAGCGGCGAGAAAAGACCTTATTTTAAGACTTTTTACAACTAATGCTCTTTTCCCGGTAAATACTGTGCTCGAATTTACGTCATCCGCTGATGTGGCAAACTTCGCAGGCTCAGCTTCAGAGGAAGCAAAACTTGCAGGTGCTTACTTCGGTTGGGTGTCAAAGCAGGCAAATGCACCTCGTAAAATATCGTTTATGGGGTATTCATTAACTGCAACCGCTCCGTTCATAAGGTCAACGTCTACACTTGGAACTGTAGCAGAATTTAAAGCGGTTTCAAGCGGTGGTATGACTTTATCAATGGGAGGTACATCTTACGCATTGAGCAGTCTAAACTTCTCAAGTGCGACATCTTATGCTGATATAGCATCAACATTACAAACTGCTATCAGAGCGAACACTTCCGGTGGTTCATTGTGGACTTCAGCAACGGTTTCATATAACTCTGCAACAAGTTCATTAATTCTTACTGGCGGTGCAACAGGTGAAGCTGTTATTGTAGCTGCAGCAAGCCCTGCGAGCGGAACTGATGTTTCAACATTATGCGGTTGGAACACAGCAAACAGTCCGATACTTTCAAACGGTACGGCAGCAACAGACTTAACCGGAGTATTGAATACATCGGTTGAAGTTTCTAACAATTATGCTTCATACGCATTTATAAACGAAACTCTTACAGCTGATGACATCAATGCAATAGGTACGTTTAACGATGAGCAGAATTATTTATATATGTACTGCGGTGATGTAACTGCAAGCAACTATTCAACAATAATTGCAGCTGCAGCAGGTCACAGTGGTATGGCTATCAACTATCAACCTTTAACAGGTGTATTGCCTGCATACTTGATGCCTGCATCAATATTTGCAGCAACAAACTATGACAAGCTGAACGGAACAGTTAATTATATGTTCCAGCAGTTCCCTGCACAGGCTGTTACGGTTGACACAAACCCCTTAAGCCGGACTCTTGATAATCTGAATATCAATTACAACGGCCAAACACAAAAAGCCGGGGCAAAGATAGAGTTTTATCAAGACGGGTTCTTGGCAGACGGGACTGACATCTCGGTTTATGCAAATGAAATCTGGTTAAAAGATGCCATGGCAACCGAGATATTAAACCTTGAAATTGCTGTTGACAAAATACCTACAAACTATGACGGTATGGGTCAGGTCGAAGGCATATTATTGGGTGTAATTGAGGAGGCTCTTAACAACGGTACAATATCTGTTGGCAAAGAGTTAACTAATACTCAAAAAGCATATATAACCCAATTAACAGGTGACGATACTGCATGGCAGACTGTTCAATTAAACGGATACGTTCTTAAAGTTGAGCTCGGTCAAACAGTAAACAACGGAACGACACGTTACATTGCGGAATACACATTGATTTACTCAAAAGGTGACTCAATCCGCAAGGTCGAAGGCAGACACATATTAATTTAGGAGGTTAGAACATGAAAGACGTAAGCGGTACAGGCTTGTCAGTGTGGGTCAGAGCCTCTAAAACATATCCGCAAGGAATACTCTGCACAGCATTCGCTGATGATACAGACCCGATGGAAGTTCAAGAAGTAACAATTACAGAAAGCGGTATGGGTTTAAATGGTGACTTGGTTACCTACTCAAGCCCGCAGCCTATAAATTACAGCTTGTCTCTTATTCCCGGAACAGCTGAACAACTTGCGATGGCTTTCTTATTGGAAGCAAACAGAGTCGCAAAGGGTAAAAAATCAGCCAATGATGTTATTACTATTGTAATAAATTATGCAGACGGTACAAGAACAACACTTACTCCCGGAAGAATAACTGGGGGTTTACCAATGAATGGTGTTGCTTCAGACGGTAGAACCAAAACACCGACATATAACTTTGTTTTTGAAAATAAAGTTTAATTTTTTCATAAAGAAACTCCTTTCTTTACCCCTAGCAATAGGGGGAGAAAGGGGGTTCTTTTTAAATAAAGATAAGGAGTTAAAAAATGTTAATAGATCCAAAAGAAATCGTTATTAAATTTAATGACGAAGAGTTTAAGTTTAATATTGGGAAATTCCCTGCTACAGTTGGCCGTGAAATAATAACCCAATACCCGGTAAATAATATCCCCAAAATAGGGAGTTATTTAGAGTCAGAAAATATAATGCTCAAACTCATGCAGTATGTTGAGCGGGTATATGACGACAGAACACAACCTTTAACAAGCAAAACATTAATCGATAATCATCTCCCCAGTTGGGAAGTATTGATTAAATTAGAAGCCTATGTTTTGGATTACAACTGCTCTTTTTTCGAACTTGGCGAGGTCTTAAATTCCTTGAACGAGTGGAAAGCCCTTGCAAAACCCAAGAATATAAAAACGTTGATGGCTTCATTGGAGAAATTATCTCAAGTGGCAGAGCAACTCTCCAAGAATTAAAAACAGTCTATTCTTTAGAAGATGCCATGCTGATATGGGAAGCTGAAATCGTCCCAAAATATAACGAGTATTTGATAAGCGAATACAACTCAAAGAAATTAAAAGGTAAGAGATAAATGTCATTATTAGATAGTTTTTTATTAGAATTCAGCTCAGAAGGATTAGTTGACCTTAATGATGACGTTGTTGATGCTGATAAAAATCTTAACGAGTTTGAAAACCAAGCAAAAAAAACAGAGAAACAAATTAAGGACTTAGCGAAGGCTTTACAAGGAGACGGTGCAAGACAATTTAAAACCCTTGCATTACAGACCATAAAAGCTATTGCTCCCATGGCTTTGCTAGGCAAAGCAATTCACTCTTCCATGCAGTTTGCATCAGATATATTAGAAGTCGCGGATGCTGCCAAAGAAGCCGGGATGTCATTAGAAGCATTTCAAGCTAAAGACGGCAATAAATATGCTATATACACACGTGAGGATGTAAACAAGGCCAAAGAATACGAACAGGTTATGCGTGACATCCGAATGGGTGGTGCTGCAATTGGTGCGAATATTTCGAGAATGATATTGCCTGCACTGACGGCTGTTGGAAGGGTCTTAAAAAATATTATTGATTTCTTTGTAAACCACAGCACCTTAGTAAAAGTGCTGGCAGGTATTACAGGAGTCTCGGCAGGTATTTGGGGGATTGCAAAAGTAATCCAATTCGCCGCAAACCCGGCAATAAAAACAATGGGAAAAGCCCTCTGGACTTCCCTTGCACCTATATTACCGATTATTATTGGAGTAACGGCTTTAATTGCGGGCCTTGCATTAATCATTGAGGACTTAATCGTTTGGATAAACGGTGGCGAGTCAGCGTTCGGTGATTTATGGAACGAGATATTCGGCGGTGTTGAAGGTGCAAAGGAACTTTTCAACGAGTTTAAACAAGCAATACAGGCTATATGGGAAGTTGCAAAACCTGTATTTGAAAAGCTTACTGAACTTATATTAAAGGGCATTTACTATGTTTTAAAAGCTACTGTTGGTGTTATTGCGGCCCTTGCTAACGGCATTAGATCATTAACCGGGAAGAACGTCGATGTTAATGTTAACAAGAATGTTAACGGCTCACATGCAGACGGTCTTGATTATGTGCCTTATGACGGATATATTGCCGAGCTGCATAAAGGTGAGAGAGTTCAAACGGCTGACGAAGCAAACGACTGGAGAAGTGGTTTAATGGCTGCAAAAAATGCAGTCAATTTTACGTCTGCTCATCCTCTGAATTCTATTCCGGCAGGGGCCGTTTCAAATGCGTATAACAGCAGTGCGAGCAACAGAACAATTAATATTGGAGATATAACGATACAAACCCAGTCAACCGACTCACAGGGTATTGCAACCGATATTGTCCAATATATAAAACAAGCAGTTATTTCATTAGATGATGGGATGTTAGCATGAGTTTATTAACCACAGCGACAAATATCATATTACATATACGACAAAAAATCGATGTTCAAAACATTGCAGTATATGACCAGGAAGAAAACGAACAAATATTGACTTCTTTGAAGTTTTTAGATGGTTCCGTTACTGACGATAAAAAACTCATGGAACACCCCAAAGAAGATGGGACAATGATTGTTGACCATGTTATCGATGATCCTATACAGATAACTTTGCAATGTTTATTAGCTGATGATGACTCAACCGGGTTAAACGAGTTGCATAACCTATACAAAAACTGCACTCAGGTAATTATAAAGATAAAAAACGAGCTGCATGACAATTTAGTTATGGCATCAAAACCGATGAAAGCCAACAGCGACCATTTCAATTATACGGTTTACGATTTAACTTTTAAAGAAATCCAGGTCGCCCAAACGGTTTATGTAAAGATGTCTGTGCCACAAGTAAAACGGAAGGCAAATGCAAGCAAAATAAACACAGGCCACAAACAGATATCAACAGCAGCAAGTATTAAAAAGAAATTAGGATTATAATGACAACTGACTCAATAGATTTACAACCGATACCGAATCAGCAGTTTTCGGTGACGATAAATAACGTTAATATGACGGTTTCTTTAAAGTTTGCGGGGGAGAACGATAACGGCATAATGCTGTTTGCTTTGCAAATCAATGATGAGTATGTTTGCCCGCATGTTCCGGTATTTGCTAATCAAGGATTACTTCCATACAAATACATGGTGTCTGAAGCCGGGGGTAATTTTTTCTTTGAAACCGATGCGGATGAATATCCAAACTGGGAGAACTTTGGGAGTTCTTGTTACTTGTATTTTATCACACAGGACGAATTAGAGGTATAAAATGGGATTCACATTTAAGAATAAAGTTTTTTGTATAAACGGAAACGACAACAGAGAGAGTACGTTTACATTCTATTCAAAGAAATTCAAAATAGGTGGGGATGTTGCACCTGTATGGAGAGATGTTGTTATCTCCGGCATTCGTTCTGTTACGCTTGTCAACTCAAAGGCTGACGGGCTCAACTACCTCAAGCTATTCGGCGGAACTGAGTTATTGCCTGAGACATACCTTGACACCGTAACATTATCAGGTGGATGTGAGCAAAGAAATCTTCCGAGTGGGTACACGCAGGTAGAGTATTTAGAGTCAAGCGGTACTCAGTATATTAATACGGGGATAAAACCAAACAATAATACTTCAATAGATATAAAATTTTCAACAAGTTCAAGAGCGCACTTTGTTTACGGTTCTCGTGAAAGCACAAGCGGTAATGACCAACAAAGATTTTGTTTATATGTATCCCCTGATAACTTTAATCCTCAATACGGTAACACTAATTATTCAAGTGTAGGTGTTTTTAATGTTTCTACCGTCTATCAGGTTCAAATGAATAAAAACGGGTTCGTAGTCGATGGAATTACTGAACAGGTTTTTACTTCTGAAAGTTTTACAGGCGAAAACAATCTTATTCTTTTTGGTAATAACACAGATGGTACAATTGTTTCCGCAGAAAACAGAATTTATTATTTTAAAATCTATGACAATGATACTCTTGTTCGTAACCTAATCCCTGCAAAACGTAATTCTGACAATGTCTTAGGTATGTTTGACTTAGTATCTCAAACCTTCTTAACAAATGCAGGTACGGGTACATTTACCGCAGGTTCTGCTGTAACAACTCCTACACCTGACAGACCTATTGATATTGTATGTAATAATGGGGTGTTGAAGGCAAGCAGGAATATATTTAATAAAGATAATGTGTTATTAAATACAACCGTAAATGCTAGTGGTGTGTTTAGTTCAAGCACAAGTTTTAACTGTAGTAACTATGTACCTGTTGAATATAACAAAACATATATAAGGTCAAGCGGTGGTACTCCAACAGGAGTAACTTACCACTTATATGATGCAAATAAAAATTGGTTAGGCTCAAAACAAGCATCATCAAGCACACCAGGTTTAATGGTAATTGATAATGCTAACGCAAAATATATCGCTGTTGCTTTATCTAAAACTGTGGACTTAAACACTTACCAAATAGAGCTTGGTTCGACTCCTACTGCATACACTCCGTACTCTCCAACAGGTATCTACACAGACGGCACAACAGAAACCGTTCAAGACAGTTTAGAAAATACCGCTACGGCTCAAAATCTGTTAGCGGTTGGTAGTTATAAAGATACGCAAGAGATATTGTCAGGGGCGATAACTAGGAATGTTGGTATAAAAGTTCTAGATGGCACGGAAGATATAGGTAAATCAGGTACATATGCAGGTTCATTCTTTATAAGGAATGTAGTATCAGGGTGGGGTACAACAAACTCAACTCCTGTATTATGTACGCATTTTTCAAGTGTAACCGCAGAGAGTGATTACAATGCACAAGGCGAATGTATTATATTGAATAACGCATTCAATATGTGGTGGGGTTCAAACAGTACACCTACAATAGCACAGTTCTCGGCTTGGCTTGCAGAGCAATATGCAAATGGTACACCAGTAATAGTGGTATATCAAAAGAGTTCTGCAACAACAGAAACAGTATCAGGTCAGTTCTTATCTAAATCACCTGTAACACAGACGGCAGGTAGTATATCTAACTTGCCTATTGCTATAACAGAGTCATCTCATACAGTACCGACACCGACACAACCATTGCCGATTAACTGTAATAATGGGGTGTTGAAGATTGGTAAACCATTAACTCTTGATAGTTCAAGGTATTATTCGTATATATACACAAATAATAATTGGCAATATTCAACAGACAGCTATTCTATCGTTGTGCCTGTTACAGTAGGACGTAAATATAAAATAACTGTACCTACTACGAATCCTTTAAATGACGCACAGAATGTTATATTCCGTTATGGGTTTGTTGACACAATAAACGAAAATTGGAAGAGAGATGACTTAACAGGTCAAACTGGTATACCAATATACGATTATGTTCGTACAACTCCGCAAGACTTGCCGTCTGTAGAAGTAACGGCAACACATCCTTATATGGTAATACAAATGGGTGCGGCTGCTTTTGGTTATATCCTTGCAAATAATCTTATAACTATAGTAGACATCGCAGAGCTTTACGTTGATGGCACGACTGAAAAGGTTGAGATAACTGGTAAGAACCTATATAACCCAGACGCTAGCGATACTGGTAAGACATTGAACGATAGTGGCGAACTTGTTACACTTAGTGATAGCAACCTATGTCGTTATACAGACCTCATTCCAGTAAGACCGAGTACCCAGTACTCATTCAAGCTGACACGTACCGATACAGGAATTTTCACACGAATATGTAGCTATAACGCACTTGGTCAGTTTATCGCTCTCAAATATAAGAGTACCGAAACGACCGCTACTACTCTTACAACAACATTTACAACAGAGGCAAACGCCGCTTATGTAAGGATGTCGTTTAAGCTTGATAGCACAGACATTCAGCTCGAGCAAGGCAGTACAGCTACAACCTACGAGCCATATTACTACGGTGGACAGGCTACAGCAGAGATGTTACTAAAAGTAGGTACTTATCAAGATGTACAGAGTGTACTTGATGGTGATATAACTCGTAATATTGGTATCAAAGTATTAGACGGTACGGAGAGTTGGATAAAAGGTACTACATCCTTTTATGTTGATGGCGTACTTCCGGATATGTTAAGACCGACAGTCGTATCTAAATATTATAGTGTTTTATGCACACATTATGAAGGAACTGACCAAAGTACTCAGGCTTCTTCCCTAGCAAACAGTAACAAAGTAAGAACTTATTCTGGTAATAGTATTGATAATCGTATAAATATATTTGCAATTTTAAATGACTATGCTACAGCAGGAGACTTCAAATCATTCCTTGCAGCCCAATACAACGCAGGTCAACCTGTAATTGTTGTATATCCGCTCGCAACGGCAACAACCGAAACCGTAACAGCTCAACCGCTAAACATACAGGCAGGGACAAATGTTGTTGAGATAACAGAAGCGTCAATGGATAATCTGCCGTTAGAAGTAAGCTACAAAGCAGGGGTGGCAGTTACGATTACAGAAATAGAAAATGCACAGTTAGATAATAGTGTGGAGGTAACGATAAATGGATGATGAAGTAATACTAGAGCAAGAACCACAACCGCTTGTAATTGAAACAAAAGGCAAGTGGCAACCGTTTGAAGCTATGGTAAATCAAACTCACGAAGTAGGACATACATACGAGATTAATATACAAGGGCTTTGTGAGTTCGCAATCTCAAAAGACCGCCCAACGGCAGGGATGAGAACAAACAAGATTGTTTATACAAAAGACGATACAAATAGATTATGGATTAAAACAGGAGTATAAAAATGGCACAATCATTTAACGGAACTATCAAAACCAACGGTGAATGGGTATTAGTGGAAACCTTAACAGACCTTACATTCACAGCTGGCAATATTTACAACATGTGGATAGGAAATCAGGCATATTTAAAGACTGGAGATTATGTAACACCATGCTTTAATGAAAACTTTGATTATAAAGGCGGTACTGACAACCTTTATATAAAAACCAATTACGATTTAGAATGTCAATTATCAATACTGGAAAATGAAGCGAGCTCATAATGGATAAGCGAATCTGCTATGTTCAAATACAAACACCGGAAGGTGACAAAGAAATCCACAATATAGCTATTAAGGGCCGTATTACCAGGAAGATGTCCGAGACGGGTTCTGAATGCAAGATATCAATTGCGAACCTTGCAAGAGAAGATGTCGAATATTTAACGACTTATGTCAGTCCTTATGTTGACCAGTCCAAGCGAAAAAAAATAAATGTGTTTGCAGGATACGAGTCCACAGGTGTCGGGATGATATTTGCCGGAGATATCTATTCGGCTCTCCCGGAGGGTTTGCCTGATACATGGTTAAATATTGAAGCTAAAACGAATTACTTTGAACAGCAGAATATTATAACATATTCTCAAGAGTCCGCTCCGGTAAAAGACATCGCTACAAACCTGGCGGGTCAGTTAGGCTATGAACTTTCATGGCAGAGTAAAAGCCAAAAAATAATTGATGCATTTAACTTTAACGGTGCAAAGGCAAAACTTTTAAATAAACTAAATCAAATGGGGAATTTCAGGGCCTTTATTGATAACAACATCTTGTATGTTATCGATAAAGATGAAGAACCACCGGAAGAAAACGAACCGCCACAGACATATTCAGGTAAACCTAGGAATAACCAAAAAGAAAGCGGAACCATAAAGATTATAAACGGTGACACAGGTTTAATCGGTTTACCACAGCCTGATGAATACGGGGTTAAAATAAAAGTTCTTTTAGATCCTTCCGTAGCTATAGGCGATTGGTTTAAATTAGTGTCTCAAAGGCTGCCTATTGTAAACGGATTTTATCAGGTTTATGAGATGACTTATGATTTTGCAACTCGTGAGCCACAGTATTATTTGGAGATATTCGGAAAGAATAAAAGAGTATGACCGAAGTTACAAAGACCATCCCTGCATATAACCCGGCGGATGCCAATACATTAAGCGGGTTAAATAATATTTTGCAGGATAAGTTATCAATGAATATTGAATGTGCTATTCCGGGGATTGTAGTCAGTTATGACAGGAACACAAACCGAGCTGTTGTAAAACCCGCAATAACGGGAGTCGCAAGTCAAGGTCAGAAGGTTTCAAAAGAGCCTTTGATTAATATTCCGGTTTTTTGTATGTCGGGTGGTGGAATTGTTATGTCATTCCCCATACAGACGGGCGACAGGGGCTGGTTAATTGCAAATGATAGGAATATATCCATCTTCAAACAAAGTCTCCAAGAATCGGCTCCTAACGACTTTAGAAAGCATAATTTTATGGATGCTTTCTTTTTACCGGACAAGATTAATGACATCAATTTTAGTCAAGCTGATGACGGCTGTTTAGTCATCCAAACCTTGTCTGGTTCAACAAAAATAACCATGCAAGAGGGTGTTATAACCCTCACGTCACCCAGTGTCATTATAAACGGTGACACCGTTATAAATGGTTCATTGACGGTTACGACCGAGACTACAACAGCGGGCATTCCGTTTACAACACATAAACATTCCGGAGTAACAACTGGTTCAGGTACAACAGGAGGGCCACAGTGATAACGATATCAACAAATGATAATAACGATATATATGTGAACGCTTACGGTAATATTGCAACATCCGAGGATATCTCGGCACTTGCCAATGTATCAAAAAACCGGGCCTTAACAAATTTAGGCGAGCCTGAATATAACCAGCTGTTTGGCATTCCTTATTTTGAAACTATATTCACCGACACACCGAAAATTGACCTTTTTCAAGCAGCAATGATAGATTGCATGGAAGGCCAAGAAGAAGTCGAGAGAGTTTCAAACTTTGAATATAACCAAAACAACGATGTTTTTTCTTATACCTTAACAGAACAAACAATTTATGGAGATATACAGATCAATGGCTAACAATTACATCTATCTTGATAATGCGGGGATTATAGTTCCTGATACATCAGATATTAAAGAAACTGTACAAACAGAATATCAAACGGCATTAGGATTAGAATTATCAACTGATGATTCAACACCACAAGGCCGAATGATAGATATTGAAACAGATGCCAGAACAGGAGTTATTACTAATAATGCTCTTGTCGCTAATCTGTTTAATATTAAAATGGCTTATGGCATTGCTCTCGATGCCCTGGGTGCCAACTTTGGATTAGAGAGAAGAGCAGCAACATCTTCAATTGTTGTGGCTACATTGACAGGTACATACGGGACAGTTATCCCCGCAGGTGCGACAGCAAGCACACAGGCAGGGGATATTTTTTATGCAGAAAATGATATTACAATACCTGTTGGAGGTTCAACTACTGCAACATTTTTGAGTGTTGAAAAAGGTGCAATCCCTTGCCCTGCAAATTCTTTGACAAAAATCATAGATGGCACATTGGGTTGGGAAACTATTTCAAATGCTGACCCTGCTATTTTGGGTCAGGTTAAAGAGTCCGACTCAAGTTTTAAATCTAAGTTTGATAATAACGGGTTATTTACCGGAACTTCTATTTTAGAAGATTATAAAAACGAACTAAGCAAGGTTGAGAACGTCATTTCATCGTTTGTATATGATAACGGTGAGAATTCAACCATAACTTATGACTCTGTTTCAATTGCTCCTCATAGTGTTTACGCTTGTGTTGACGGCGGGTCGGACTCTGATGTTGCTTATGCACTATTTAGAAGAAAGTCAGTCGGTTCAGGTTGGGCAGGTACAGGTGTAACACAAACAGTGCAAGACAGCGTTTATGGTGTCAGCTATACAGTGAAATTTGACCGCCCGACACAGATAACACTTTATTATGATGTCGAATACGATGTTGGTACAAGTTCGGCAAGCAATCCAAGCCAGGCAATAAAAGATGCAATACTTGAATACACAAATACATTAAAAGTTGGTGATGACGTTTTACCTTTACAAGTTGCTTATGCAGTGAATGAAGCTGTAAGCGGGATAAGATTAACGAGTTTGAAACTCGGAACAGATCCACTCAGTTTATCAACTTCGGATGTAACAGTAAGAATAAACCAAGTAGCAAAAACTACAAGTGCAAATATAACGGTGACGATGAATGGCTAATATTTTTGAACACACACCATCTATAGATTTTGAGAAACATATATTTTGGCAGTACAATAATGCACCACATTTAAAAAGCTATGTTTCTCAAAAAGAGGATTGGTACAAAGAAAATCAAAAGAAATTCTGGACAGATTGGGTTGAGAATGTTTTAACAATTTCCACAGCCAATGATTATGGCTTAGCGGTTTGGGGGAATTTATTACAAACACCTAGGACATGGAGTGTTAACGGTGAGAATATTACATTATCGACTCAGCAATACAAAACGCTTCTAATTGCTCGTTTAAGGCTTTTAAGCATTCGTGGAACAGTAGAAGAAATCAACGAACTTTTAAGTTTTCTGTTTGCGAATTATGGAAAAGCTTATGTGGTAGACAACCACGATATGACAATTACATATAAATTTAATTTCAATTTAACCGATTTACAAATCGAGATATTGAGAAATCTAACGTTATTACCTCGCCCGGCGGGTGTGAAAATGATTGTTATTGCAAGCGGTAAAAATGTCTTTGGCTTTAATGGTTCTGGCTGTCAGCCGTTCAACCAAGCACCGTTTGCAGTTTATTCAAATGTACTTTAAGGAGAATTTTAAAGATGAAAAAAATTGATGTAGTACAACCTTATGCAATGGCTTCTGTTTTTGCAGAGGATGTTTATAGTGCATCGAGCACACAGGATTTTGAAATCCCTGCTGCGACTTCAACATCGGCAGATGATACATGCGTGCTTGATGACGGGTTTTTACCTATAACATCTACTGACTTAGATGACGGCGGTATTGCTCCGGAACGTAAGAATTTTAATGGTTTGTTTTATTTATCAACAGATCAAAGAGCATATTTACAAAACGGTGGAATTATCACTTATAATTCCAATGTCGCAACTGCCATTGGTGGTTATCCGCAAGATGCAGTATTAGCATATAAAACAACAAATGGTTTTGTAAGGTATGTAAAAAGCCTTATTGATGATAATTCAAACAATTTTGTTACGAACCCTTCATTAATAGATGGGGTGCATTGGGATTGGGCCAATGATTATCTTAACCACGACCAAATCTCAAACTGTATACTTGAGATACCGCAAGACATTAAACTTGAGCTTAATAATGGTGCTCTTACCCTTAAAGCAGGTTCAAAGGTATATGTACCTAACGGGTTTGAGCAAGACGGTACTACTAAGAAGTTTGATGTTGTTACGATTGAGAGTGATATATCAGTATCTTATAGTGGTTCAACTTCTGGCAGTACATTTATACAGGTAAATCTTACTGGCGATACATTATATTATTCTCTTGTTTCCGAAAGTATAAGTGGTACTACAGTAGTTAACAATAAAACGATATACAGAACCGACTTAAATGAAATTCGCTATTACGATAATACTGGAACAGCAAGTTATTTAAGGAGTTTACCAATAGCAATAGTAACACGCTCCCCACAAATAAGTTCTATTAATCAAATATTTCAAGATATGGGCTATATAGGTTCTGTCGTTTGGGCTGGTAAAGGAATTAAGTATTTAAGGGGTAATGGCAGGAATTCAGATGGAAGCCTTAAAAATATTGAGCATACTACAACAGGTGTTCAAACAGTTGATTTAAGTACGGCTACTGACGGTAGACCAAGGATTGTATTTGATGACAGCGATACTCTGAAGTTCACAGATTCAGTTTATGATCCTACAACTAATCTAACAATACCTTCCATCCATTCTTACTGTTATATAGGAATGGCTCATACTATTTCTGGAGAAATAAAGTATTGCACATTTAAAAATACGCTAAACTTATTAGATCTTTTAAATGGTGAATGGAGAGGTTCGGGCACGACTCTTGCTGAGAATGTGACTATACCTACATCATCAAATATTACTTATGACTTATCCTCGTATTTGCCAAATGATGATTTCGAATATGAAGTAATGGCAACAGGAACTATAAGTACTGATTCAACATCAGGACACGTGTCAGCATTAAGAATTACATCAAGTGTTATAAGAACCGTGCCAATTAATCTTTGTAGAATAAACACAAGAACATCATCAACAATGACCACTGGAGGAAATGCAATAATACCTATCGGACCTGATAGAAAACTCAGTGTTGTTAGCGGTGATTTTTACGGAACTTTCTACTTACATCTTGGTGGATTCAGACGTTTAGGGAGGAACTATTAATGGCATATTACGTATTTATACAAGACGATAAAATAAACGGGAAAGGGCAATGCCCTCAACTAACGGAAGGTGTTGTTAACTTTGAGATATCAGAAGAAGTATACAATAACCTTGAACATTATATTTGGGACGGTTCGGATATTGTTCTCAACCCTAACTATGATGAAGAGCAGACTGCATTACGCAGAGAAAACTTTTACAAAGAGTTTATGGCAACGTCTTTGGGTAACTATAGACTACAGCCAAAAGGGTATGCGAATGCTCAACAGTCAATGGATACTATTCATAACATTGTTATGGCAAGTGGTGGCTTAAGTGAGCAAGTGGCAAGTATGGTTATATTCTATGCCACACCTGATTTTACGAACCCTGAAGAATGTACTGAAGAATGGCTTGTTGCACATCAAACACACCCTGAGCCAATGACACTTCAGGAATGGGTACCGTTTTACATAGAGTTTTGTACGCTTTATGCACAGAGTCAATACAGAGGTTAATTTATGAAAGTAAACTTTAATAAAGGTATATTAACAGTGGTTGTAATGACCACAGTCAGCCTTTTAGGTGCTAAAAAGATAAGTAAAAAGGGGAAATAGTTATGTTTGGTTGGTTAAAAAAAAGAATACTAAAATCACTTATTAAAGATGTAGTAAAAAACATGCCTAAATATAAAGAGCATGCTTTGATATGTATTGAAGAACATAAAGACGAAATTCTCGAAAAGATTAAAAAGGCTATAGAGGATATCGTTAAAAACGAACTGGCAAAGGTATTAAACAAATGATGACTTGGCTGTTTGACCACATACGGTTTATAGACGATATGTGGGCTATAGTTTGGACTTGGAGGTTTTAAATGCTTGAATGGTGCGATAACGACATACTGGCGGTATTATTCGACCACAAACCAAATACAAATATGTTGACTCCTTTGCCTTCAATGTCAAAGCTAGAAAAAGAGCACATAGCACGCTATCCGTTTATTAATTGTACTGCGCTTGATGTTAGGCTTGTAGACAAGGTTAAGGACGTTGTGTACGGCTTTACGATTCCAAAGTCATTCAGGTGGGACGGCGCAACTATTAAGCCAATATTTTGGTTATTGATTGGAAGTAAGACGGATGCAAAGTTTAAGATACCGTCATTGATTCACGATTATATGTGCAACAATCGGTATATAGTAAACTTTGACCGTAAATTTTCGAGTGAAGTATTCAAGGCTCTTTTGCTAGTTTCGGGAGTTAGCAAGGTAAAGGCTCAAATAATGTACACAGCAGTGGATTTATTCCAAATGACACAGGGATGGGGCAAATAATGGACAGAAGAAAATATCATATATTACAATGGTTAACACCTGTAGTGACTATTACAACATTTATTATAGGTGCAATAGTATGGGTAAATACTATGAGCGGAATACCACCGAGAGTCTCTGATGCTGAAAAGCGTATATCAGAACTTGAAAAAGCACAAACAGCAATGACTGTAAAAGCTGATATGACACTCAATGCTGTGTATGAAATCAGAAGCGTTTTAATGGGTAAAAGATAATGTCATATAGATGTAAATACTTCAAACTTAATGAATTAGTAAGCCCGGCAGTATATTCACACTTCGGTACGTTTGCTTGGAAGTTTCTTAATCAAGGTATGCTTAGAGACTTAGACCTGTTAAGGGACTTATGGGACAATCCTCTAATCATAAACAACTACGCTTGGGGTGGTAGTTACAAAGAATCGGGTTTACGTTGTAACACTGACTCAATCGTTAAAGCAAAAAAGAAGCCGTATTTATCGGCTCATTGTCTCGGGCTTGGTTTTGATATCAAGCCGGAAGACATTAAACAAGTTTCTGAGTTATACAAATTTATAAGACTGAATTTCCACAAGTTCTCAACTATCTCAAGAATGGAGAACATCAACTCAACTCCTTCTTGGGTGCATATAGACGGTTTAGGCGATAGAGAAAATCAGATTATAATATTCAATCCTTAAAACTTATGAAGCTCTCTCCAGCCCTGTGTCCCCTTCAATTTTTTTTGTGTTACATTACTAAAACAGGGCTTTTTATTTTTAACCAATTCCTTTTTTTCATAGATAATGTTCTTAAAAACTTTAAATCTAACCTCGGTCACAAAGCCGAGGTTTTTTTTATTGGGATAATATTTCAATAACTTTATTTAGTCTTTCCTGGTATTCAGAATTTTTATAAACCAATCCATTTTTAAAATGCTCAACAGCATTAGTTTGGTTACCATTTTTAAGTTCTTCCATTCCCTTAACACATGCCTTTCTGGCTTTGGCTTGTGTAGAAAAATATATTGGATGCCCACAGAGGTATATAAAGCCAATTATTATGAATGAAACAGAGGGTTCTTCAAACAAACTCATCACAGCAGCTGCACACAATATCGGAGCAAATAGCCAAAATAATAACTTGCCTATGAATACTAAAGAATTATTTTTAAGCATATATGGCAAGTATTCATCCACCATGGAGTAAATAGTGGCATTCTCTTCAATAGCTTTACCGCTCAAGTATTTACGATATCGCAATATGCCTTTACCTCCGCCAATATATGCTCTTCCTTTACCGTCTACACCTACACGTAAACCTTTAATTCCAAATGATGAACCAATACCGGAGTTTGATAAATTAAAATTAAACAATCCGGCTTTGAATGTTTTTCTTAAATGAAATCCCATAATTATTTCCCTTTTTTTGTAGCATTGCAATTCTTTTTAGTTTTGTAAGTTGAATGCTTGTGTACTCCGTTCTTACACCGTTTATATGAACTAACGGTGACTGTCTTTTGTGTGTTCATTTTAGCTTCAACTTTGTCTGTTTGCAATACCATGAAACTGAAAAATAATAAAATATAACATATAATTATGTGTTTAAACATCATAATCCCCTGCTTAAGTTTTTTATCACTCTGCCTTTTACTACAATCTCTATATTTGAATTAGGCTTGAATGTTTCTGTGGAATATTTCGAATTATCGGATATTACATCGAGTTCCCCTGTAAGTCTCTTCCGGAGCCTTTTTATAAACCAGTCATCGTTAATTGTTAATAAGTATATCCCGCCGTTCTGATAGTCCGTTCTGGAAGTATCCACAAGTAATATATTCCCGTCTTCTATTGTTGGCGACATGCTGTCCCCGGAAGCTTTGAAAAGTTTTAAAACGCTCGGATTTGAAACATGCCACAAGTCTTTTATAATTTCTTTACCAATTTTAACAGGGGTTGCCATGGCATCTTCTAACACAACAGTGCCTGGCCCACAGGAAGGGTTAATGTGTATATGATCTATTGTTATACAATCAGCTGAACCGAACAAACTAATTGCATAGTGTTTCTCAATTTGTTTAATATCATCCTCAGAAAATTCACTGTCTCTTTTAACCCGGCTGTAAAAATTCTGCTCATTTCCACCGAAAATTTCGACATAATTCTTTGCTTTGAATTCTATGCCGTGCATTTTCAACTTTTGTAATAATGTGGAAGTTCTCAATTTTTATGCCTTTCGAATAATTTATTAAACTTATTGTTGACAAATTATTCATAATGTTGTAAAGTATTCTTGTTAGGTTAACAAAGTGTTTTTTATAAGTTATTACATTTTTGTACAAACCAACGAAAAAATCAAGAGATAAGCATAAGCGGAGCTATAAAAGCTCTCACTTAGGCTTGGTTTTGATGCGAACATTGAAAACAGAATAAAGTAAGACCTTATAGCTGATATAGCGGGGCAGAGAAAGGAATTTTATAATTCAGGTGTTCGGTAAATCCGAACATCTGCCTATAGAATTATCCTATTTGTTTATATTCTTAATTTCTGAGAGGCTTTATTTATTACACAGAGATCGAGTACAGCTTAGCTTCTCTTTTTTTTCGAAACTAGGTAAACCTAAAATATACAGGGGTGGTTATCTCTCGACTACTACACTACCCCTTTCTTTTGAAAGGAGAAAGTTATGTTTGAATTTTTATTTATTATGACGTGGACAATAGCTATTGCGATATTCGAAAACCAACAGAAAAGGAGAGCGTAAGAATGAATTTTGTAGAACAAAGAATGCACATTTTTGATACTGTCAGGCAGTATTTGTATGCAGAGGCACATAAAGATGTAGACATCCCGGAATGGATGGATGAGGAAGGGTTTATAAAATCAAGAGATGCTGCCCTTTACTTAAATCATATAGGTTTATTAGGCGAGTTTTACAACAGAATTATGAGGGGAACGTTATGAGCGTAAATGATATTGATTGGGCTTGTGGGTTCTATGACGAATTTCATCAAGCATTATATGACGGTGAAGTCACCATTGAAGATGCTGTAAAGCTATTTAAAGAAAAGAAAATAACGAGTTGGCAATATGCCTTCGCAAAGGACTATTTAACTATGAAAGGAGTTTAAAATGTTTACAAATGAAGAAAGGATGCGGTATATTGGCGGTTCTGATATCGCTGCCATTATGGGGCAGTCCCGGTGGAAAACAGCCTACAGGTTATGGGCTGAAAAAACAGGGAAAATAGAAATGCCGGACTTATCAAATAATGCGGCAGTAGAAATGGGAACACGGCTTGAACAATTTGTGGCCGATTTATTTGCAGAAAAAACCGGGAAACAAGTCAGAAAACAAAGCAAAATGTACAGCCATAAAGAATACCCATTTATGGTGGCCCATGTAGACCGACTTATTACTGGCGGTGACGAATTATTAGAATGTAAAACATGCAGCCAATACAAGTTGGAAGAATGGGAAAACAAAATCCCAAAAGAGTATGTATTGCAGGTCATTTGGTATTTAGGAATTACCGGAAGAAAACGTGGGTGGATAGCTTGCCTTATTGGCGGTCAAAAGTTCGATTATAAATGCATAGAATTTGACGAAGAGCTATTCAATATGATGGTTGAAAGGGCCGTCAAGTTTTGGGAAATGGTACAGAACAACATACCGCCTGTTATTATGCCGGAAGATAGTGAGACACTGGGAGAAGTATTTTCGGAGCATACAAACGATATGATTGAGGACTTAGAAATAAATGATCGGGTCGCTTATGTTCAGGAACTAAAAATGCACCGTGATGAAATAAACACGGAAATAAAAGAAATAGAAACAGAGTTAAAGGCTACTATACAAGACAAGGCGGGGATTTTAACAGATACTTACCAGGTTACATGGAAAACCCAAAAAGGACAGGTTACATACAACAAAGAAGCAATGCTTGCAGACGGTGTATTCGATAAATATGCAAGCCAAACAACACACAGAGTTTTAAGAATAACGAAAAGAAAGGAAGTTAAAGCATGAACGAATTAGCACTTAATCCGCTTTCCTTAATTCAGGAAGTGGACGTTAAAACAGTTAGCGAAACATTAAGCAAGGTTAAATCCTTACAGGCAACATTAAAAAGCATATTGGTAGAAGAGCACGATTACGGAAAAATACCCGGCTGCGGAGATAAACCGACATTACTAAAACCGGGTGCAGAAAAAATACTCATGGCTTTGGGTATAACATCAAGTTATGAACTCATAGAGCATACAGAAAACTTTGAAGGGAAAGGGTTCTTTGCATATACAGTTAAATGCACATTATTTAAAAACGGTCAAAAGATAACTGAAGGCTTGGGCCACGCAAACAGCCGAGAAAAGAAATGGGCTGTTGAGTCGGTATATGAAAAAGACTTACCGGAAGGAACAGACAAAAGCCTTTTAAAGAAAAAACAAATACAAACAAAAAACGGCGGCACCTTTTATAAATATGAAATTGATGCCGATGCCAACAGCAAAGCCAACACAATATTAAAAATGGCAAAGAAACGAAGTCAAATAGATGCGGTGCTTACTGTAGCAAGTTTATCAGAAATATTCACGCAGGATTTTGACGATTTGCCTGCGGAAGAAGAGCCAACAAGCAAACCGACAGTTGATAAAGTCAAAGAAGACATAAAGAAATCGGAAGGTTATTATTGTGCAGACTGCGGAGCAGGAATTACTCCGAAAGTCTATGAATACTCCGCAGAGAAATTCGGCAGACCATTATGTATGAACTGCCAAAAATCACAAAGCAAGGAGGGTTAATACCCTCCTTTTTAAAGAGAGGTATAAGTTATGGCATATTACACAAAAGTCCGAATAAAAGAGAACACTATATTATATTTTGATAGCTTTGAAAAGATACACACTTTTACAGATTTATTTTTTAAATCAAATAAAAATAATGATTATTTTGAAATTGCATTAAGTGATAGTGAAGAATTTAAGAAAAATGTAGGAGAATAAAATGCGAGGATGGTTAAGATTACACAGGCAATTAGCTGAAAACCCTCTCTGGCTTATTAAACCTTTTTCAGAGGGGCAAGCATGGATTGATTTGTTAATGATTACAACTTATGACGAGGGTTTTATAAAAATAAGAAATGGCGAAATTATAAAATTAAGCAAAGGGCAATGCGGATATTCACAATTAACGCTATCCGAACGTTGGGGGTGGAGTAGAGGGAAAGTAAAACGCTTTTTGAACCTCTTAAAAAATGAAAAAATGATACAACAAAAAAATGTCGGGAACTTCTGTATTATCAATATTCTCAATTACGATAAATTCCAAAACGATACAACAAACGATACAACAAACGATACAACAAACGGACAACAAACGATACAACAAACGGACACTATCAATACAGTAAAGAATGTAAATACAGAAAAGAATATTTATTTATTAGGGGAAAAAACAAAAACAACAACTTTTCTAAAACCAACTATTAATGAAATATCTCAATATTGTATTGAAAGAAGAAACACAATTGATGCTAATTCATTCTTTGATTATTACGAGTCTAAAGGCTGGATGATTGGTAAAAATAAAATGAAGGATTGGAAAGCTGCAATTAGAACGTGGGAACGTAACCACAATGATTATTCACGAGATAAAGAGGAGACACCAATTGATTACGAAAACGCACCATATAACCCCTACAGATAAGGTTATATTTGAGAGACAAATTGAGCTTGAGAGGAATTTACTGGGCATGGTTATAAAAGGTAAAGAACCGAAAAAAGGTCATATAATGGAACACTTATGTCGGGAAATGTTCATCGGCCATACTAACCAGGAAATATTCGACATGATACAAGACCAGTATAAAAAACACGGAGTTGGAAGGTTAGATGCCGATGCATTGATAAACGATTATAAAGGCAAAGAATTTAAAAACGGTGTATTTGAAGCACTTCTGGACTTGAATTATCAGTTCTTAACGGACGTAAATTGCGATTTTTATATAGATCGCATTCAGGAGAATTGGCAAACAAGAGAAGCAGAATGCTGCAAAAACCTCGATGAATTTAAAAAACTTGAGGAATTAAAAAAGAAATACGAGTTAATTGACAGCAAAGCCGTGTCATACTTAAACGATTTTAACGATTTATATGATATGGGTGATGATTACGAAAAACGAAAAAAAATAGAACCTATAAAAACCGGGTACAAAACTATTGATGAAAAAATAGGCAATATGCTCGGCGGTGACATGATGATACTTGCGGCAGCTACAGGTATGGGTAAAACATGCATGATGCTCAATATGGCCACATCAATGGCTAAGCAAGGTAAAAAGGTTTTAATATTTTCACTTGAAATGAACAAAGAGCAGTTAATAAATCGAATTGTTTCAGCTGAGCAAGGAATAAGCAACAGTCAAATCCGAAACATGGAATTAAGTAAAACCGACGAGAAGAAATATTGGGAGTATGTTTACTCAGAAGATTTCTTAAAACTTGATATAAGAATATGCACAGAATACAACATCACGACCTCGAGAATAAGAAATATTGTGCTTGGCTCAGATGCCGATATAGTATTCATCGATTATTTAGGGCTTATAAATAGCCCAAACAGGCAGAGTTCTTATGAACGGGTTTCGGAGATATCCAGAGACATAAAACTGCTGGCAATGGAATCTAAAAAACCATTTATTGTATTACACCAATTAAACCGTGCAAGTGCAGACAGAAAAGACAAGACTCCGGTACTTTCAGATTTGAGAGACTCCGGAAAAATTGAACAGGATGCCGATATTATAACCTTTGTATTTAGGCCTGCTTATTATGACGGAACTGCCGACAAAGGTTTTATACAGCTTATTATTGCAAAAAACAGACATGGTGAGAGCGGTGCAAGATGTAATTTAAGGTTCGCACCAGTAACACAGAAAATATACGAAAGATAAGGAGGAGTTATGTACTATAAATTATTAGACTTAGTTTTTAATTCACGCACCTTCCAATTGATATGGAGAGATTATATTGAATGGAGGTTACATGATAACATTTGATATTCCAGGAAAAGCAAAAGCAAAGCAATCATGCAGAATGACACGAGACGGCATTAAATACACTCCGGCTGATGTAAAGTCATACGCTAACTGGGTGCGGTTATGTTTCATGCAAACATATCCAGACCACCTTCCATCGGTTTATTTTGAAAAGCCATTGATGGTTGAAATAGATGTCGATGTAGCTATACCGAAATCATTTAGTAAGAAAAAAGCGGACTTGGCCCGCATGGGAATGATAAGACCGCAAATAAAACCTGACTGTGATAATTATGCCAAGAATATAAACGATGCCATGAATGGAATTGTATTCCCGGACGATAAACAAATAGTAAGTTTAATAGTTCGTAAATGGTATGCGGACACGGAAAAAGTGACAGTTAGTATAAGAGAAGTATAAAAGGAAAAAACAATGGAAACAAAGAAAAGAATTAATAAAAAAATGGCACTAACAAAAAGGGAATGCCAGTTGATAGAGTCTATTGCAGGCGGATTTAATGACTATGAAACAGGTGAACGTTTAGGACTTGGAACACAAACAATAAGGGTTCTGGTAAATGTAATCCTTAAAAAAACAGAAACAAACAACCGCCCACAACTCATATATTGGGCAGTTAAAAACGGTGTTATTTAGGTAATAAAGGGAGTGCTTTATGTACTACGAAAAAATAAACAAAGACCGCTTGGACAGGTATTTGGATGCGGTAAGGGCATTAGATGAAGCCTTAAGGAAGAAACACCTTATTGAGGCCCGGATTGGCAGCAAAGGCATTGACTACTCAAAAACAAAAGTCATGAGCGGGAATGCCAAAAAAACGACAGAGCCGGAAAAATACGCAATCGACCTTGAGCGGGTAAACAAAGAAATTGACGAGTTAAGGGCTTTTACTATTCCGGAACATAAAATGCTTGTTACACAAATTTCAAGATTAAAAAAGCATGTGTGGAGAAAAGTCATCACATATCGATATATCGAAGCTGAAAAAATATCAGATATTGTGCAGCGAGAGTTTTATTATGAACCGGACTTTGAGGATGAAAAGAACGGGAAATATAAAAAACGGGTTGAACGTTGGCTATCTGATGCAATAGACGAACTTGAACAAATAAGCGATGAACCATTTATTAAAAAAGAACGACAACTTGTTCTTGAGGGCATAAATAATGAAGATCCATAAATATACAAAAAGCAAAGATTATAGTTTTAGCGAAATATACATGCGTTGGAATTATACCACTGCGTGCTGTTTCAAATACAAAACGCAGTGCAATGAGTGCCCAAATCAATTAGTATGTTCAAAGTTTGAGAATGAAGATGAAATGCACCCGATGAAATACGCAACGATGGTTACTTTTCGGAATATAGGTAGAAAAGGATTAGACAGATTTAATTTTATAGTGAAAGGAGTAAACGATGTGGAATTATGATAGTTGGTTATTACGACAGGCAGACGAATATATGCGAGGTTGTGAGCCTGAAATGGATAGAGATGGCGAATACACAAAGTGTATTGAATGCTTTGATAAATGCGACCAGTATTACGATATATTTGGAGAAGAAGATGACACGAAAAATGAATAAGCCGGAATGGTGCGGTAATAAAGATTTGTGTGGTTGGTGGCTAACTCCATTTGCTGCTGAATGTAAAAATTGTAGATATTATGTGCAAATTCCACGCATACTCAATCCTGATGTGGCGGAGTTTGTAGAATCTTTAAATAGGAGTTTGGGTAAATGTGGAAACTAAAGACATATAAGGGCGAACAGACATATTACGAAGCGGAATTGATTGAGAAAATCCGTAAAGAGTGCAAAGAAGCAATGGAAACATACGACAAAGAGCAATTTTATGAAGATGATTGCGACATATTTGAAGGTGAAGCGATTATGGCAAACAGAATTATGGAAATGATACAGGAGTTTGAAAGATGAGATGTTATTATTGCAAACACGAATGTGGCGAATGGGTTAGTTTTGAGTGTTATTCTTATGCTTGTGAGTTTGATTTAGATTGCCCTGTTGAGAATGAAGAACAATGCCCGAAGTATGAAAAAATTGATGGAATAGAAGATTGGGAATAACAATACAGGAGTTTGAAAGATGAAAATAAACAAAAACTATAACTTATATAGTATCGAACTCACGCAGGGTAAAAGAATGTTAATCTACAATGAACACTTATTTATGGCGATTTATCGCTATAAAGGTGAAGAAAAGAGAGTGGATATTACTGTTGACCGTTGGTTTAAAGCATTAGAAAAATGGCATTGCTTAACTTTTGACGGGATTGATGATAAATGTATAGCACCAACAATACATACAGAAATATTTTAACGAAAGGAAAGAAGATGAAAACAGAAGAAGAAATAAAGGACAAAATAAAAGAACTTAAAGAAAGTATTGAACAAATAAAAGCACACAATTGGGGTATAGGAACAGCAAAGCAAGAATGGAAAATAGAAATGCTTGAATGGGTATTGGAGGAATAGATGGAAAAATTGTTAATTGGTTGGCTATGCGGAGTTGCAACAGTTTTTATAATACCTGTAATAGTTGAATTTTTAGAAGGTAAGAGGTGATTTATGACAGATACAACATTATGGATAAATCGTATAGTATGCGGTGCAGTATGCGTGATTATGGTATTGATATGCGAAAAGTTTAATATTCGCCCTGCTTGGTGTTTTATACTTGCATTTATCACGCTCATAGGCATAACTTTTTTGTTTGAAATAATAAAGTACATATTAAATGATTGAGGTAGAAGAATGACAGAAGAAATTAGATACATAGCAAATCTTCAAAGACAAGAAGAATTTGATAACGAAGTTACAGAACTCAAAGATGAACTCAAACGCTTAGAGCAAGAAAACAAAGAACTAAAAGCATATAAAGATGTAAACGAAGATTTTAAAAAGGCTTGGGAAGAATTGAAGCAAGAGAACCACTTACTCCGTAGTACGTTACACAGCAAAAACTTTGTAGCTACTATGGAAGAAAACGAGAGATTGAAGCAAGAAAACGAACTATTTAGACAAGCACACAAAGCAGAGCAAGACAGCAGACGCAAGTATGAGAATGCTCTTGAAGAAATAAGAGAAATAATAACTAATAATAACTCAATGATAATAGATAGAAAAGTATATTTAGAGTTACAATGCGGTGAGCCAGTTGCTCTTAAATTACAAAAGATTTATGAAAAGATAAACGAGGTATTAGGCAATGAAATGGATAGATAAAATAAAAACAATGAACAGTGCTGATATATCAAGATTGTTATGTGATGATTTTGAGCATACTTCTTGTTGCAATGTTTGTTGGTATTATCACAACTCCGAATGTTGCGACTTATGCGAAGTAGGAATAAAACTGTTTTTTGATAGCGAGGTATCGGATGAAAATAATTAGCATAAAATCAGCAGACAATAAAACCGTACCGTATTTGTTTAACCGAGTAATGCCAATAGCACGAGATTACGGTGCAGGTGCTAAGTACCTTTTACAAGAAGGTGATGTTACGGTCAAGGTTTGTTATAAAGACTACTTAGACAAGATGTGCAAAGCATTGAAGGAATTAGGCATAAAGTTTAGTGAAGGTGATGAATAAAGCCCTATTGTATTACTGAGTCAAAAAAGAAAGGAATCCTCTCACTTTCACCAAAGGAAATCCTACTGACGACTCACAGAGGTAAGGGTTTACCCTCTTCTTAGTATGTACGGAGTCACAGGTTAGAAATAACTGTCTACACAGCAAAACTTATACTCTCTAAAAATCACAGGATGACGACTCCCATCCTGTGTAGAAGAGGGGGCTTATACAGCAAACAGTATAGTTAAAAACACACGAACAAAAATTTTATGTAATTAATTATTCCGAGTTTACAAAAAACTGCCTTCTTACATAAGATATGTTATAAATATCTACCGAAAAAAATCATACATTTGATGTATTAGACATTTTTTCATATTTTACGCACATTAAAACTACTTATGAGCTTGTTCAATTTGGACAGGCTCTTTTTTTATGTCTAAATCCGGCTGAGAATTATTCAAGTTTATATAGGTTATTGCAAACGTTATAAAACATATCAGCACGGTTAACACGACACCTGATAAAACGGTTAAAAACATGTTACGTTGTTTAAGAGTTTCGTTTTCAGCTTTCACTTGTAAATACTCATTCTCTTTAGCTTTTTCGGAAGTAGTCAATAATAGTATTTGGCTGTCTCGTTGTTTTAACTCGTTATACATTTCTTTTTGTAACGTTGTAAACTGTTCTATGTAACGGTTTGTAAACTGAATTAACGTTTCACTGTTTGCATTTTCTTTTTCAGGCTCAATGTCTATTATGTCATCGCTTTGAGCTGTTGTAACGGTGTTATTTGAAACGTTGCTGACACCTTTCGACATGCGTTTTTCATGCTCTAACTCGATATCATCGAGCAAAATTGCCATGCTACCGTTTGATGACACTACTTCATAACGACCTCTGTACCGTTTTAAAACCGGGTTATTATCATCGGTTTTAATCTTTTTAACAATGGCTGTACGAGAACAGCCGAGAATGGCCGCCAGTTCATTAATTGTGTATTCTTTTTTCATATTCTATACTCCATAAAACGGGTTATTAATAACGGGTTTATAACCCGACAACCCGTATCATTACACTACTTGACACTATTTTAATTTAAAGGATATCATGTTGTCAAATAGAATAAAGCAATAAAAAAGCCTTGCTCGGAAGCAAGACACAAACTAAAAAAGACAAATTTATTATATCAGCTTCCGAAAAAATAGGCAAGCTAGGCTATGCAAAAATTTTTAAGGAGGAAGCTATGAACACAGCATTGAAGAGGGAAACAACTCAATTTGAATTAACCACGGATATCATTACAAAACTTAACACTTTTAAATTAACCCCGACAGCAAAACTGGTATTACTTTATTTAACGACTTGTTATAACCCAAAACACAAAGAAGTATTCCCAAAACAAAAAACAATAGCAGAAAAATTAGGGGTTTCGGAGATAAGTGTAACGAGAGCCATCTCAGAGCTCCATAAAGAGGGGTTAATTATTTCTGAAAGGAAAATATCGAACAAGTACGCTTTCACGTCCAGAATCGTCTCAGAACCACCTAACAAAATGAAAAATATTAAACATCAAAATGATAGTGAGAAAAATAACAATTTGATACTTTCTCATGATAATGAACAAACTATTAAACAAAATAAACAACAAACTGTTGCGGGGGGTAATGTATATTCAGGAGATGATGCCATATTGTATGAATATGCGAAAACAAAAGCAACAAAAAGCGTTGATGCGTATATCCGAAAACTAAAGGAATCAGGAAG